>Ga0209473_1000006_pt1 | contig 139644 bp, 105 predicted proteins | sample GraSoiAngelo_133_FD_185890 | JGI IMG/M metagenome (GOLD analysis project Ga0209473, IMG submission 185890) | Grasslands soil microbial communities from the Angelo Coastal Reserve, California, USA - 14_0929_05_20cm (SPAdes) (version 2) | ecosystem: Environmental > Terrestrial > Soil >...
GCCCGTTTGCTATGCGAACTTTAGTTTTTTGTGGCAGGACGCTTGCCCTTCGAATTGTTCCGAAAGGTGACGGGCATGCAGTACGAATAACTTCTGGTGGTTGCCCGACGAGGTTTTTGGTAGGGACGTGCCAGAAGTCACGGCGAACGGAATGGCGCAAGTTGAACAGCTATTTGACAAGCTCGATGCTGGCGAGCAGGTAGTCCAGTAAAGTTGATTGTGATAAGACTGTGATAAAAAGCCGCGCAATCACTCGCCTCAACCGAAAGGGCAGTTCTTCTAACTCCGACGCTGCTTTGGGTTTAGTGGCGGAGGAGGGGGGATTCGAACCCCCGAGACCCTTTCGGGCCTAACGGTTTTCAAGACCGCCGCATTCAACCACTCTGCCACTCCTCCATACTGATAACAAAAGACTTAGATAAAAACATGTCGCACATCTGTTGCACTTTTCGTAAGGTTGATGCATGCAACCAGGGCACATTTATCGGGCACACGGCGCATGGCATCTCCGCTACCGGGTCAAGCGCAAACAGGTGTCGGTGAGACTGGCCGATCACAACGACCAATATCGCACGAAGGGAAGCGTTCGTCTACTGGCCGAGTCGTATCTCCAACCAGTCAACGCAGGTCGGCAGGTCGATGGACCCATGACCTTGCAACAGTACGCTGAGACGGTGTACTTCCCAAGCATCAAGCCACCGAAAAAGTCTCCATCCACGTACAAGGCTACTTCAATCTCTACTCCAAGCAGATTCAACCGCGCATCGGCGGGTTGCGTCTGTCTACGACCACGACCGCCAACATGCAACCCATTCTGTATCGAATTGACGAAGAGGAAGAGAACTGTCGCACCAATCGTTCCTCAACATCAACTCGTTGCTGTCTGCGATCTTCACCCACGCGCGGAGAAGCGGAACGCTTCAAGGCCCAAACCCAACGGACGGTGTAGAGATTCCCGAAGGTAAACGAACAAGGAAGACGGCTAAGTACACCCTGGAGGAAGTTGAGAAAATTACAGAAGCTGTCGACGGCCTAGCGCGATGCGCTGTCGTTGTTGCCGCATGGACAGGTTTATCACTGGCTGAACTTCGCGGATTGAAGTGGGTGGACATAGACTTCGAAAACAAACGCTTGAACGTCGTGCGGACTGTGTGGCACAGGGAAATACTCGATACGAAAACTGAGCACCGTGCCGCCGCTGTTCCTCTCTTGGCAAACGTTATCGCAGAACTGAAACGTTACCGCGAGCAGAATCCTGGCACAGCACGACTTGGGTCTTCGAAGGTCCTAGGGTCTTTCCGCTGGACTTGGCAACCCTCGGTTCGAAGCACATCAAGAAGGCATTGCAACCCACGGGCATTAAGTGGCAGGGCTTCCATCCTTTCCGCCGAGGATTGGGGCCGCGGTTGTACAACAGCGGCGTCAAACTAGACCTTGTTGGTGCAATTCTCCGTCACGGCTCGGGAAGCGAAGTTACGTTGAAGCACTATGTCGAAGTTGAGGAAGAGACCAAAGCTAACGCACTAAAGAATCTCCCGCAGAAGGCATAATCCGGCGCGCCGCGCCCGGAACGACTCTGGCAACATGTTAGAATCCGCTCTGAATGGACCCCCGGGCAAAATTCTACGAAGCCATCACCAAGCCACTGCCCATCGCTTTGCCGCCTGCCCGGAAGGCCAGAAGTTGCGGCGAACATTCGAGATCTAATTCGGCGCATGCGCCAAGCCAACCCCTTGTGGGGTGCACGCCGCGTTCACGGAGAACTGCTCAAGTTGGGGATTGCGGTGGCGCAATCCACGGTGCCCAGATATATTTGCCTCGGCCCCGCAAACCGCCTTCCCAGACTTGGCGAACCTTCCTGACAAATCATCTGGTGCAGACCGCGGCCATCGATTTTTTCACCGTGCCGACGGCGACCTTCCGGGTCCTGTTCGTCCTCGTCGTGCTATCGCATGAGCGACGCCGGGTCTGCCGTCATAATGATGCACACATCATCGATGTTTTCGATGAAATCGTCTTTGCCCTGTTCAAACCGCACAACCTCTTTTCCAACGCAATGATGCAAGCCGCCGTTGACGGTCATACGGCGCAACAGCCCCGCGTCTGGCTCTTGCCTTTCTCTCCGTCAGGCCTCACGTGTTTTGGATTATTGTTTAATTGCGCGATCTCGACAAAACGACATTTTTGAAGTTAGCGCTCAGAAGAGGAGCCTTTGCGCACGACACTTTGATACTCCTCACCGTTTCAATCCTCATTTTCCTGTTTGGCGAACGCCTGCGGCCAAAAAAGTCGCGGATACTCATAGTGGTGGGTCTGCCGATCATCGCGGGATGCTTTTCCACGTCCACATTCCATTTTCTGTTTTCTTCGTTTCCATCGGGAAAGTTTCCGATTTGTGCCACCAAACCCATTTCGGTCTGTAGGTGACAACAAAAAACACTTCCGCATGCATTTCGGGCGTTTCCGGATTGTCCTGCTTGATTGCGATTGCGCGGCCGCACGGAACCGCCAGATCGTGCCCAGGAGACAAGATTTCGGCATGGGACTCAGGGAAATAGACCGTTGTCGGTTCCGCAAAATCTCTGTTTGTAGGAATAGGCGTGTCAGCGCGCATCACTTTGCATCCGGCTTTCAAATCGTAAACAGGCAACAAGCCTTTATTGGACAGATTGAACATGGCTCCCATCAGGTCGTTAGGACGTAATGAACCGGAAACATCGGCGGACAGCTTGGGCAGATTGGCTAGGCTAAATTCAGTCACGATTAGGATTATGCAAGCTATCCCCACGACCCATTCCAGGGTTCGCACGAACCGTTTTTTTGGTGTGGGCTGCGGGGACGAAATGGACTCGTATTTGTCGGTTTTGTCGGGTTCGAGTGAGTCGCGAAACAGCGGATGGACCGCAAAAGACGCAGGCACTTCCATTTCATATTTCAATACATCCGAAGGCTGATATGTGTATTCCTTGCCACATTCATCGCAGCGGACCCCAAATGGTTTATCGATCTTCGGTCGAGGCAATACCGCGTCCGTCTCCCCCAGTGGAATCCGGTGCACGCTAAAGAAATTGCCCCGCCCGTGAAACCAGTGGTTCTTACATACAACCACCCAGCAATAATTGCTGTCTACCCACATTTCCTTCGGGGGCTCTATCCTCTTTTCCTCGCTTGCAGCCACTGCCGGTGCGGCAACCTGGACGGGAGCGGGGTTCTCCGTCGCGGCCTCTTTCTCCTTTTCGGCACTCACCGTCACTGCAGGTGCGGCAACCTGGATAGGAGCGGGGTTGAGACAATCCGCGATTTGAGCCGTGGTCCAGCGCAGCCCGGGATCTCGACGCAAACAGTGCTGCGCGATGTCGAGGAAGGGCTGAGGAATCGTGGATGGAACGGTCGGGTCGGCTTGACTCTCCGCGGATGAAACGGGAGCCTGTTGCGTAAGTACTTCGACCAGCGTGACACCCAGAGACCAAATGTCACTCGAAGGGGCAACCGGTGCGGAGCCTGCCTCGGGCGCGTCGTAAGCGTCAAGAGGGCGGTAGGCGGGGCGCGGTTCTCCGAGAGGCAGAGCCGTGTCGCTTGAGAGCTTGAGTTGATTGTCGATGGCCATAACGTTTGAAGGTTTGATGTGAGAGTGGGCAAGGCCTTTGCTGTGGATATAGCCAAGCGCATCGAGGAGCGGTCCGAGCATTTCGCGAGCTTCTTTTTCGCCGAGTGGATGCTTGTGGAGACCTCGTCCGAGGTCTTCCTCAGCGTACTCCATCAGGACGAAAAGCAAATCCATGTCCGCAAGCCGGCAGCGGGCGCCGGGTAGCAGGCGGAGGAGATTTGGATGACTAAGCTTCGAAACGCGGTCCAAGAGAGAGGCTTGGAAATCTGCGTTCCCACCAGAAGTTATAAATTTAATGGCCAGATTTTTAGGTTGTGGCGGGGGGGACTGCGTTAAGAAGACGGCCCCATAACTCGTGCTGCCCAAGAACCTCTGAAGCCGAAACTTCTCATTGAGAACGTGTCCCTCGAACTTCTTCCAGTCATCTCGCATGGGACACCCCACAGGCGCGTCTGACGAGAGCCGCCGGTCATGGGCGATGAGGTCTGGCGAATCGCCTGGCCCTCGAGTAGAGGCTGGTTAGGACAAATTCTCGCACGAAAAGGCAGCGAAAGTACAAGCTTTGATATCGCCCCATCATCGCCCCATCAAGGCCGAGAGGGAATCTTTTTACAATCTTTTACGGTCTTTTTACATCCTTTTACAGCGCCGTGGGAAGCTGCAAGACGGAAAGGAGCTCTTTCTAACTGGCCATCGCCAGGCTTGCTAGCGAGGGCTGATCTTGCAAAGCAACGGTCAGTACCGCTTGCTCGTATAGGTTCAAGGGGAGGGGTGCAATCAGGGAGAAAGAATGCTCAGAGTGCTCCGCGCAAGTGGCGGAACGACGAGACATATTTGTTTACCGTGTAGGCCCGCTGCATAGCCGCTGCTTGGCGTCGGAGACCAACGGATAGAGGTAGATGTCTTTGATGACTTGGCCGTGAGCCTTGTGCTCTCGATCCATGCGACCGCGCCCGGTGGTCTGTCCCACATAGATCCAGTTGGCCGCGCGGTAGCAGGTTCCACGAAAACGGCTAGCATCCACCAGGGTTTCCAGCAGCAGCGGAGGATGGCCGTAGTGAGTTTCCCAATCCGCAGGAAGTTGCCGCGCAGCGTGCGCCAGGATCTTGCTCGCCAGTCCCTTGACATGGACCCAGGGCAGAATCAGGAATCTGCCGTTGTTCACAATCCATGGTAGATGGCGCTGCCTTTGCTCATCGCTCCAACCAATCCAAAGGTCTCGCGGTTTCATCTTCCAAGCGGGCGAGGTCCACAGCAAGCAGGCCAGTTCCCGTTGGCGATTCCGTACCCAATAGCGCAGGTTCGAACCGAAGGGCACCGGACTGCCCAAATAGTGATAGCGTTCCACATACTCCCGCCACAAGCGGCTTTCTTCAGGGCCTTCCACCAGAACCAGCTTGAGCGGTTCGCATTCACGGGCTGCGCACTCCACCGCCTCCGGCTGCAAACGCAACGGAGATAGATCCACGCGCCGCGGTCCTCGACCACCGGTTGGCCGCAGCGCCGGAAGCCGCAGCACGCCCTCTGCGGCCAGGTGCTCTAACAGTTGCCGACACTCGTGATCCTTCAGCCGGCCATTGGGCCGCTTCCATTCCAACAACTCGCACACCGTCCGCGCGATCTCCGTCACCGCCAGGCCGCGATAGTCATGCACCACCACCCGCATCAACTCCAAGTCCGGCCCCGTGAACAGGCGACCACAGAAGCGCAACGAAACGGGTAGACTCTTCCGCTCTTCTCGCGGCAAAGGATCCGGAAAACCCTGCGTCATGGCTGGACAGACACCCGCGCACCGTCCACCGCCTTCGGCGTAGCGTAGAGAGCCACCGACTCCGGCGGAAGTACAAACTCTGTTTTCGACGGCCCGCGGAGATCGCAGGCCACCCCTTTCCGAGGTGGAGGAGCAGGCGAAGAATCCTGAGGTGTTTCTCGGGTGCGCGGCACCAGGTCGAGAATCTTGGCCTGAGCGTTTCCCACCAGTAAGGCGATCAGCACCTCCAGCGGGTTCTTCCTTTGCTGTCGGGCCGTTTCCAGGATGCTGGTGAGCACGGCCTGGGCCCGCGCCCCATTCTGCGTGCGATTCCCACCCCAGTTTTTGCGCGCCACCACCAGCGGTCGCAAGGCCCGCTCCGCGGCATTGTTGGTGGCATCCAGACCGGGATAATAAAGAAAGGTAAACAGGTAGGGCCGCTCCCGCCAAAGATGATTCTTCAAACGGCGGTTGGCGGAATCCCGAATGGGGCGCAGCAACAGACCATCCCGTTGGGCTTCTAACCGTCCGGTGGCCGTCCACAACCCGTGCGGCGAGAGCTCTCCTTGGTTATAGCGGTCTCGCAAGGCCAAGCCTTTTTCCAATAAGGCTTTCACTTGCAGCGGGAAGCGGGATGCCGACGCCGAGGCCACTGCTGCCATATCCCGGCAGCGGCGCAGCAGATGCGCAATACAACTTTGGCGTCCCGCTCGGAGAAACTTGTAGTACACCGCCCAACCGTCGTGGGTTAACCAACCGGCATAATCGGGTCCCCACAGCGCGGCCGCTTGCTCGAAGCCGCGTCCCGGCAAGATGGCGCAGAAGGTGACCTGCTCGCTCACCACCACCCACAACCACCGCAGTTGGGCCTCTACCTTCCAGCCGGTTTCGTCGATGGCGTTCACCATACTGCGGCGGGCCGCATCGCGCAGCGCATGCCAGATGGCTTGGCCCCGGCGCGCTACGCGGTCTACCGCCCGGCAAATCGTACTGCGGTGCACGCGCAAGCCAAATCCGTCCTGTAACACGGCGGCCACATCGCCATGGGGCATTCCCAGCCCCTTGTTCATCCTCACCGCCAACGCCAGCGCTTGCGGCCCCAGTTGCACCGCCGCCGCCCCTAAGGCATCGGACGTCTGCCGCGGGTCCCGTCCTTGCACTCGTCGCCCACATCTGCGGCAGCGACCGACGGCAATATCAAAGCGTCTCCAGATGGTCTTCCGCACCACCTCGTGTTGATACTGCGGCTCAACTTTCTCTACGGCGACCCTGCCCCCGCAAAAACAGCGACTCGGGATGGGCACCGCGATCACTTCATCGACCTGCTTGGGAATGGTCTTGCCGTAACGCTGGCCGTAGGCGGCGCCGGGTTTGCGCCCCGGTGGCTTCGCCTGGGCTTTCCGGTGGCCGCGAGAAAAGGGTGCGGCTTGTCGCTTGTTGGCCCGCTGAGCTTCTTCCAGATGAAGCCGGCTGGATGGAAGCTCTTCGGCCACGCCATGTTTGAACTCTCACAGCTTAACGTAACCGAAGTCGCGGAATTTGTCCAGCGGAATTTTCAGAACTTGTTCACTAAAGGCGCGCCAACCCGGTAAACAAATACAAGGAATAGTGTCAACGGGATCTCGACATCGTCCGCCGAGGCCAACTCATCTGGTAAATCGGCTTACCATACATCATGTGGTTTTGGCACGATTTCACTTGTGCAGTAACCGCGTTTTCGTCCGACTGAGTTCGCCGGTTCGGATGCTGTCGATTCTGAGAGTTAGCGGTCATTTTGCTACACTCGGCGCTTGCACTGCTGCATTTTATCAGCTCCTCGTTGCTCCCGGCGCTGACCCCAGTTCGAAGGAACATCCGCGAGAAACTCGCTCTTCCCGTCACTGACTGCGTTAGTCGCTGTTCTCCAGAACGCCGGTCGGAACGGCCAAAGGCTCGGCACCAATCTGAACCAACTGGATGCCCGCGCGCTGCGCCGGTTGCCCAAGGTCTACTTTCTTGCCCTTGGCATAAATTTCATGGCGACCATGAGTCCTGTGCCATTCGGACAGCTTCACAGTCCGGCTTTGGTGCTCGACGACTTTCCGCCAACCGCCGCCGTAGTACGCGCAAAAGCTAATTTCACCCTGGGTCAGTCCCACAGGAGTAGTGGAATTGCAGATGCCCGCAAAGTCGTAATTGAAGGCGTCCTGGAACCACATACCGTTGAAGATCATGACTCTCCAGCGCCCGTCATACGAATACGCCTTCTCAGACCAATCGTCGCCGCTACCGGCAACCCGATAGAAACAATCGTCAAGCACGCAGCGAAGGTCGCGAAGCCCAAACCCCGACGGCGCTCTGTGCTGGTTGAAATTGCGGAGCGCCGAAAGCGAGACAAGTGCTCGGGTCGCAGCCGGTCCTCTTCCAGAATCGGTTATTTCTGCGATGTCTCGCATGAATTGTTCCAAGTTAAAGAAGGCGGGAATAGGGACCGCCTCTCTGCGATATGTGTCCACTAGCAACGGGCTGAAGATCCCACGGTTGGGATGCGTTTGCTGAAAGAGGCTTCCTAGCTTAGCTTTGCGGTTCAGGACATCGCTCAGATGAGCGAATATCCCAAAGCCTGACAGTGGGAACCAATCCCGCATTGGCTGCCAGCCAATCGAAGTTTGCTCATGCAGATCGAAAGCGAGCTGCGTGAGAGGGTAGCGTCGAGCGTAACGCTCACCGGCGCATACTCCTTCGTCCCTGCCGGCAAACATGATCGGATGAAAAACAACCCCGTGGATTTTATCTATGCTCTGAATCGCGAAACGGACGATGTCCCCAAGCCCCTCGCTGTTCCGGCACTTGTCTACCGTGACTTCAAGTGTAGTTCGCATTCCGGCTGCTGCTATGTTCTCTAAGGCTTGCAGCCTCACCGGCAGGTAATTGCCCAATCCCCGATGTTTGTTCTTTTCTTCGGAGACTCCATCCAATTGGAGGTAGACACCGTGCAAGCCAGCTTCCCGCGCCTGCAAAGCGAACTCTTTACTTTTGGCGAACTCGACACCGTTTGTCGCAACATGAAGCCGATGGAAGCCGACGCTTTTCGCGTAGCGGACAGCGTCAAGGAAAATCGGTGAAACTGTCGGCTCACCTCCTGAGAACAGAACGTTGATTTCCCGCTGAGGCTTAAAAGAAAGTGCGTTGCTGAAAATGACCTTAATGTCTTCCATGCTCAATTCGTGAACGTAGCTCGCGGCGTTCGCATCCATGAAGCACGGCGAACACATCATGTTGCAGCGGTTGGTGATATCGACGATGAGGAAAGTTCCTCTGCCGGAGCTAATGCTGTTTGGTCCGTAAGCGTGCAAGTTGCAATCGTCAACGCACTGGAAGTCTTGGCCGAAAGCAAGACGCTCCATCTTGCGGAAGAAATCCGGGTGATTGGAGAGTGCATCTTCGAACGGGCCATGCTTCTTGCAGCCCTTCCGCATGAGGATGCGTCCGCCTTCTTCCAATATCTCCGCTTCGATGACTCCGGGATTGTCTCGAAAAGCCGCGACATCAATCTCGCCTTTGAGGACCGCTTCTACGGCTTCATGATTACAGTCAGGGCATAGAGACAGGGTTTTCCGGGGAATACCCGTTGTCATCGGCACGCGGTCCCGCTGCTTGAGGAGTCGGCCAGGAGCCCAGCATGGACTTGGCAAACGTCCTTCCGGCACCAGGCCGTTAAGTGGCCGAAGAATTTTCCAGGCTGCGTTTGCGGTTGTGCGAAAGAAGTTGGACGTTGCGTGAGACATTTTGTGTCCTCCCAGCCGAAATGGTTCGGCTAAGTATCAGAGCAATACGCGCCCAAATCGTTTCGTGTCAAGTGAAAATTTGGCTTGCCCAGACGCACCCCGCGACGTGCGGCCCTTCCCACTTTAGCATTCACAATTCCGATATGTGCCCACTCGGACCGAAAAATGGAATGTGCTCTCTCCCATAACCAAGCTCCGCGTATAGCTCGTATAGCTCCCGCCTGGTCGGTGTCTATCTGGATGAGGCCTCGGTCGGCCGTCTGCCCCTGGCTGCTATGGCTCGTCACAGCGTATCCGTAATCGAGGTGCGGATTTTGCTTGATGTCGAAAACCAGGCGACGCCCCGAGTCGAGTCGCACTCTTAAATTTCCGTTCGCGTCCGCCCTCTCGATAGTTGCTAACTCGCGGTTCGCGACGTGCCGTCCTTGTAGGGCGCCGTGAATTGCACGCGGTCTCTCTCGCTGAATGCCCCCTCGGTTTCGCGGGACAGCGTCACCCCTGCAGTCGGGGCGGATCGTACCTCACGCGCTGGCCACTCTCACACTTCACCGTCACCCAATTTTCTTTCTCGTTCACAGTCTCCACCCGCCCGTATTCTCCGGCACTGATTCCGAGCGCCTCGCTGCCTCGCGTATAACGCACAACGTCGCCCACGGCGTATTGCCACGGACCATTGTCGATCCGCTCCCGTAATCTCTCGCCTCGCCACCAGCACTCCGTATTTCTCTTCGTGCGCGTCGATGTGGCCGACGCGCTGCGATGCCCTTCTTGCATTTCCTCATGCGTGATTTCCAGCTTTTCCTCACGAGTCTGATGCGCCGCTATCTGGGCGGCACCGGCACCGCGAAGACCATGCTCCGAAAGGTGCTCGATCGCAGGACACCTCCCAAAAAATCCAGAAGCTCGCTCCAAGTTGCTCAGGAATTTGGTCCTCAATAGGACAAAGAAGCATAGCCGGCGGCGGAGGCTGGTAGAGAAGTGGCATCTCCCTCTCACTCCCGCTTTTGAGCGCTCCCAAATGAGATCGCTCTCGTGCGCCCAGAGCGCAAACGGACTATCGCCCTCGTCCGCGCTGCAACCACGGACGCAGAGTGGAGGGTCCTGGTGCCTTGCGAGCGGGAATGACTATCGTTCCGTCGCCAAGCAAATTGGGATGACCGTCACAGCTCTAAAATCAAAGGTCTCGCGCTGCAGGCACCGCCCAAGTGCGGTTGCGGCGCGAAGTGCGTCTTGAGTTGCCAGGTTAGCTCTTAGCCAGCACTCGCTGTTTATTGTGTTCGACGCGGTTGGTACTCCGGGTACTCCCGACGAGTAGGAAAGCTTTTTCAATCAACAAATCCTTTAGAGCTGTCTGAACAGTGCCTGGGAACCGCTGTGCATATTGCCGAAGTTTCGATGGGTCGAGAAACTGTAACTGTAATTCATCAAAGGGCGTAGGAGGTCCTTCCTGGCGCGTCAAGTAAATCCAATCGAGCAACGCCTTTTCAGGGTCCGCGATGAGATACCTGTTGTAGCGCGTTTCCTCTCTTCGTAGCCCCAATAAAGGTCGGGAGATATTTCCCGGTACTCCGCCTGGAAAAAACGAAGCTTGAAAATTTCAATCAATACCGAAGAGAGGGTGAACTAACATTAAGATGACCCAAGACGAACATGGACACTTTTTCCGGAAACTCTATCTCAAGGTAATGGTAGGCTAGACGCCCACCCAGCAACTAGCCAAGTACTTGCCTTTGTCGTGAGGAACGCTATGCAGACCTTGGTTCAAACCTGCGTACCCAGAAGGCTTTTGTTTGCCAGCTGGTTCGCCGCTTCTTTGCTCACTGCCATGGCGGGTCTGGGACAGCAACCCGAAACGCGCATCACGGAAGAAATCGACGACACCAAGCGGGCGACCATCGCAGGCTCGCGCCCGCCCATGGCCAAGCCTGAAAACGACGCCGGGCGCATGGACCTCCGGATCGAGCTGCAAGGGATCAGCATGGTCTTCTCCCGAACCGCCGCTCAAGAGGCGGACTTACAAGCGTTAATCGCTGCGCAGCAGGACCCTGCTTCGCCCTCTTATCATAAATGGCTTAGTCCCGAAGAATTCGGCGCGCGCTTCGGCGTGGCCGATTCCGACCTCGCAAAAGTGCAGTCGTGGCTGGAAGGTCGCGGCTTAACCGTAGATAGCGTCTCCCGCAGTAAAGGCAGCATAAGTTTCTCTGGCGCAGTCGGGCAGATTGAAGCATCCTTCGGAACCGAGCTCCACTACTACAAATTGAATGGTGAGACACATTTTGCGCCGTCGCGAGATGTGAGTGTGCCGGCAGCGCTTGCCTCTCTGGTAAAGACCGTCACGAATCTTTCGACCTTTCGACCGAAATCCCACATCAGCCACCAGGGGCCAAGGCGCGCCGTTAGTCCAGATTTCACCTCCAGTCAGTCAGGCAACCATTTTCTGACGCCAAAGGACGTGGCCACGATCTACGACATCAATCCAGCCTATAAGGCCGGTTATAACGGCGCTGGACAGTCGATTGCGGTGGTTGGGCAGTCGGCGATCGTGTTGTCGGATATCGAACACTTCCAGACCGCTGCGGGTTTCGCCGTCAAAGATCCCACGCTTGTGCTCGTTCCCAACACAGGTACCGCAACCATCAGGTCCGGCGATGAAAGCGAATCCGATCTGGACTTGGAATACACCAGCACCATTGCGAATGGCGCGACCATCTATTTCGTCTATGTAGGCAACAACGCAAACAATAACGTGTTCGACTCCATCCAATTCGCAGTGACCAACAAGACTGCGCCGATCATTAGCGTAAGCTACGGCCGTTGCGAGACCGCGCTTGGATCTTCGGAATATTCGAGCCTCAACGCCATACTGGCCCAGGCCGCCAGTCAGGGCCAGTCCGTGATCGTTGCGTCGGGCGACAGCGGCTCGACCGACTGCTATGGAGACCCGCTCGTTAGCAGCGCCCAGCAACAGGCCCTGGCGGTGGACTTTCCTGCGAGTAGTCAGTACGTAACCGCCATGGGTGGAACCGAGTTTCCACTGGCTGATGTGGCCTCCACAAATACCACGTATTGGCAGGCGGCCAGCGGCAGCGACTTCGTCAGCTCGGCTCTCTCCTACATTCCCGAGCAGGTGTGGAACGACGATTCCTCCTTAGGGCTCGGTTCAGGCGGCGGAGGTGTCAGCACGTTCACATCTAGACCCAGTTGGCAGACCGGCGTAACCGGCATTCCGTCGGGAACGTTCCGTTTCGTGCCAGATATTTCGCTGAGCTCCTCGCCCAACAACGCAGGGTATCTTTTTTGCTCCAGTGACACTTTGACCAGGGTCACGGGAAGTTGCACGAACGGGTTTCGAGATAGCAGCAATGTAAATCTGACTGTCGCCGGCGGTACGAGTTTTGCGGCGCCGATTTTTGCCGGAATGTTGGCGATCATCAATGACAAACTGAACTCCACCGGACAGGGGGTCATTAACTCCACTCTCTACACTCTTGCGGCAAACTCCGCTACCTACGCCTCTGCATTCCACGACATCACCACTGGCGGCAATCAATGCACTGCCGGGACAACCATCTGCTCGACGGCTGGCGCGTCGCAGTATCCCGCTACGAGCGGCTATGACGAGGCGTCAGGCTTGGGTTCGCTCGACTTTTTCAACTTGATGACGGCTTGGCCGGGGTCTTCCCCGTCATTGGTGCCTTCGAAGACGACCCTTTCGGCAGCAACCACGACGCCGGCTCCTGGTGCGACCGACGCCATCACAATTACGGTGGCTTCCGGATCGGCCTCAAGCACCGCCACGCCGACGGGCACGCTGACTGTCACTCTCGACGGAACTTTGCAGACCTCGTCTCTTCCGCTGGCGAATGGTTCTGCGACCTACACTTTCTCTTCCACGACTCCTGGCGCTCATGCCATTGCGGCAACTTACTCCGGTGATTCGACTTATGCTTCTTCTACCGGCTCGTTAACAGTGACGGTGCCTCCTCCGCCAGTGGCGATGGCCCAGAGCGTAACTACTGCGGCGAACACTCCCAAAGCCATTACGTTGACTGCCACGCCTGGAACTTCTGGCGACACGCTAACCTACGCCATCGTCACCAACCCCGCGCACGGCACACTCACCGGAACGGCGCCGAACGTGGCGTATACTCCCGCCCCTGGTTACGTCGGCCCGGACAGTTTCACTTTCGACGCCACGGAGACTGGCGTTGTCTCCAACCCGGCCACGGTTAGTATCACCGTTTCGGCCGGCCCCCCACCGCCAGTGGCCAACAACCAAAGCGCGAGCACCAATAAGAACACAGCCGTCGCTATCACCCTGACCGGGACTCCAGGCACTTCAGGTGATACCCTGACCTTTGCCATCGCGACTAATCCTGCGCACGGCGCATTGACCGGCACTCCTCCCAACATGACGTATACTCCTACGACGGGCTATGTGGGACCGGACAGCTTCACTTTCAATGTGACGGAGAGTAACGGAGCTACCTCCACAACTCCGGGCACCGTTTCTATCAGCGTGGTCCAGGCCCCACCGGTAGCGTCGAAGACCACGCTTTCTGCGGCAAGCAACACGCCGGCTCCCGGTGCGAGCGACGCCATCAGCATTACCGTCGCTTCGGCATCAACCTCGAGCACGACTACGCCGACCGGGACACTGACCATCTCAGTGGACGGAACGACGCAAAGTCCATCCCTTACGCTGACGAATGGATCGGCCGCCTACACCTTCTCTTCGACCGCCGCAGGCCCTCACACCATTGCTGCTGCCTATTCCGGCGATACCACCTATGCAGCTTCCAGCGGCTCGCTAACGGTAACGGTGACGGCGCCAACGCCGGTAGCGTCGAAGACCACGCTTTCTGCGGCAAGCAGCACGCCGGCTTCCGGTGCAAGCGACGCTATCGCGATTACCGTGGCTTCGGGATCAGCTTCGAGCACGGCCACGCCAACCGGCACGGTGACGATCCTGGTGGACGGAGTAACCCAGTCTCCACCCCTGACACTGGCGAACGGCTCCGCCACCTATACCTTTTCTTCCGCAGCGGCGGGTACTCACACGATTACGGGCAATTACTCCGGCGACTCCACCTACGCGACATCAAGCGGCACACTTACCTTGACGGTGACTGGCGGATCCTTCAAGCTTACGGCCAGCAACGTGACGGTGCCAGCGGGGAGCCCAGGCAGCTCAACGGTTACCATTACACCTCAGAATGGTTACAAGGGCACCGTCGCTTGGACTGTCTCAAGCAGCCCAGTTCTAACGAATGGCTGTTTTTCGCTGCCGCGCGTGACCGTTTCCGGGAACGCTCCGGTTGCGGTCACGTTAACGGTATATACGATTGCCTCGGCGTGCTCAACATCTGCCGCAGCCAGAGCGGCCGACCGCACGCACGGCATTCTCGGCTCGATCGCCAGCAACAATGACGGGCCCTCGCTTTCATGTTTTCCTGTTTGTCAAGCCGCTGTGGCTCTCGTGGGCCTACTTTTTGTCGGGCTCTTGAGCCGGCGTTCCCTACGGCTCGGCACCCTAGCTGCTTTTTGCCTTCTTGCAGCTGTGGGACTCGGCGCATCTGCTTGCGCGGGTGCAGCTTCGTCGACCTCGGCGGGAAACGCCGCAAAGGGATCCTACAGCGTCACCATTGTTGGCACCGATACTGCCTCTGCCTCCATAACGGCATCGACCAGCATCACGCTAACAATTGACTAAGGCTTCGCCTTTTCCCCAATTTCTTCCGTCGACTACGGAATGCCGAGCATCAGCGCCACAACGACGACGGCCAGCCGTCAGGCCCCGCTGTTGGCTTCGCTCGCGAGCCACCTTTTCGTGGCTCGGAGCTCGAGGGTAGCAACCGAAACCAAAATTTCAAATCATGGGTCCAACGTGGCGGCGGTTTCACAGACCGCGCGAGAGGAACTTGTATCGCAGCTCGGGTTGATTCTATTAGGGTTAAGGAGCGGGGGGACTCTCTCCAAATCTGCCCTTCCGCGGCGAGAGTCCAGCAACAGACCAACAGGCATGAACGGGCAGTTATGCTAAACTATTGAAGCAAATCGCGGAGAGGTCGCAGAGTGTCTGAATGCGGCGGTTTGCTAACCCTGTCTGCCCTGGCTGCAACATTTCCCAGAATGCGGCGGGATCTCCTTCGAATGCCGATTCGAAGGACGACCCTTGCAAAACTTCATCGCTACTCTCGCTGAGTGCATTTACAGCAAGTACGAAAGCAATTGACGCCTTCGGAGCGGCTGGCGTTGGGAAAAGCGGAGTTTACGTTGCAACAATACGAACCCGCGGCGGACGCTCTCGGCCAAGTGCAAGGCGTCAACAGCGAAAATGCCGAGGCCAGCTACTGGCTCGCGCGCACCTACCAGGCCCTGGGCGCCGAAGCGTACGCGCAACTGGAGGAATCTTTTCCCGATTCCTGGCGTACGCACCAGTTGCGTGCGGAAGGCTTCGCCCTTCGCCAGGATCTCGACGGCGCCATCAAGGAATATCAGGCGGCCTTGCAGTTGCGTTCGAACGAGCCCGAACTTCACGAAGCTCTTGGCCAACTCTACCTCGACAACCATTCTGACGCCGAAGCCCAAATCGAACTCCAGAAAGCATTGGAACCGGATCCGTCGCGCACGCACGCGCTTTTTCTTCTTGGCCGTTTGTATGTGCAGAACCGCGAGAAACGAGAAGGCTCTTTCCTATCTACAGCGCGCTTTGCGGCTTCAGCCCGATTTGGCGGAAGCCAGCGAGTTGCTGGGAACAGCCTAAGTGCGCTTGGGACAATTCGCTAATGCCATCCCGAGGCTCGAAAAGGCGGCGCCCTTTGAGCACTACGGGAACGTCCACTATCAGTTGTATTTGGCCTATCGCAAGCTTGGCCGATCCGAGCTTGCACAAAAAGCGCTGGCTCGCTCACAGGATCTCCGTCGAAGCTCCCTTGAGCACGACCAGGCGATGGTAATGGGCTCTCCTCAGGTGCAACCTGAACCGCAATGACGATAGACTAAATCTTCTTCTCTACCCGGGCGTGCAGGAACCTACGGTGTCTACCGTGCACGGATGGCAAGATTCTTATGGCCAATGGAATAGCCTGGTCACACCGTATCCCCCTAGCGAGGTTGAAGTATTTCGGCGAGAAGAGGCGGTTGGGGTGGAGCCGTTGAGGGGAGTAACGGAAGGCCGTTTGTTGTTGCCACATCGTTTTTGTAGCGCTCTTTTGTCGAAAAAACAGTCCTTGCGCCAGGAGAATGGGCGTATGATGGCGCCGCAATTGCATGCGCTGAAGGGTGCAAACATTGAACAAGGACAAACTGCAGCGCGTCCGAGGCGCGCTGGTCTTAACGATGGTGTTTTTCTCACTATTGGCAGCGGCCTTCTGGCCGGCCCTTTGGCGTTCCATGGCGCAAGATCAATCCGCGAATCATCCGTGGATGGACAAAACGTTATCGCCGGATCGGCGCGCCGATCTCGTGCTTCAGCAGTTGACGCTCGAGGAGAAATACGGTTTTCTCCATGGAAATGGCATGCCCGGGTGGGGGCAACCGCGGCCAAACGCGTATCTCGGGAATGGCGGCGCTGGTTTTGTTCTCGGTGTGCCGCGACTGGGCATACCCATGATCCAGATGAGCGATGCAGCCTACGGCGTGCGCAGCAGCGGTGAAAATGGCCGCTACTCCACGGCGCTGCCGTCCGATGTGGCGGCTGCCGCAAGTTGGGACGTGCATGCAGCCTGCGCATACGGCGCGCTCATCGGCCGCGAATTGCGCGCGCAAGGCTACAACATGACTCTTGGCGGCGGTGTGAACTTGACGCGCGAACCTCGCAACGGACGGACATTCGAATATATGGGTGAAGATCCGATCCTCGCCGGCACGCTCGTTGGCAATCGCATGAAATGCGAACAGGCGCAGCACTTGATGGGCGACATAAAGCACTACGCGTTAAACGATCAGGAAAGCGGGCGCAATGCGGTGAACGTGATCATCAGCAAGCGCGCCATGCGCGAGAGCGACCTGCTGGCTTTTCAGATCGGAATCGAAATTGCCGATCCTGCCGGAGTGATGTGTTCCTACAACGCCGTCAACGGCGACTACGCCTGCGAAAATAAGTACCTGCTGACGGACGTGCTCAAGAAGGACTGGAATTTCAAAGGCTTTGTGCTTTCGGACTGGGGTGGGACGCATAGCACCGAAAAAGCGTCCGTCGCCGGACTGGATCACGAAGAGCCGGAAGATATTTTCTTTGGAGAGAAATTCAAGCAGGCCGTGCAGGCAGGCAAAATTTCCACCGCCGAACTGGACGATCACGTGCATCGCATTCTGCGCGCGGAATTTGCCAGCGGCATTGTCGATGATCCAGTAAAGAAAAACGTGGTGGATGTCGAAGGGGGCTTCGAAACCTCGCGCCGCATTGCCGAACAGAGCGCTGTCTTGCTGAAAAATGACCAGGCGATTCTGCCGCTGGATCGCACCAGGCTGCATTCGATTGCCATCATCGGACCGAACGCCAACACCGGCATGATCTCCGGTGGCGGTTCCGCGCAAGTAGATCCGCCCGGACGCGGCGCTCCGAAGTGGAAAGAGCATGTCTGGTTTCCCACATCCCCGTTGAAGGCCATAGCCGCAAAAATTCCAGGAGCGGCCGTGGAGTTTGACTCTGGCGCGGATCCGGCCTCCGCAGCGGCTCTCGGAAAGAAATCGGATGTCGCCATCGTCTTCGCTTATCAGTGGACCAGTGAAGATTTCGACTTGCCCAATCTTTCGTTGCCGGAGAATCAAGACGCCCTGATTGGGCAAGTGGCCGCCGCCAACCCGCGAACGATCGTCGTGCTGGAAACGGGTTCGGCGGTGACCATGCCCTGGTTGAATCAGGTCCGCGCCGTCTTAGAAGCGTGGTATGCGGGCAGCAAAGGCGCCGATGCGGTCGCGAACATCCTGTTTGGCGAAGTGAGCCCCAGCGCCAAGTTGCCCATGACTTTCCCGCGCAGCGAAGCCGACCTGCCGCATCCGCACCTGGTAACACCGCCACCGGAAGCGCCGGGCAGAAGAAATGGGGAAGCCAAGCCTACTTTTGAAGTGCACTACGACGAAGGATTGAAGGTCGGCTACAAATGGTATGACGCCGAAAACAAGCCCGTCCTTTTTCCGTTCGGCTTCGGACTTTCTTACACGACCTTCAGCTACTCAGGCCTGAAAGTAAGCACAGGGAGCGACACGACGGTCAGCTTTGCCTTAAAGAACACCGGCAGCCGCGCAGGCGAGGAAATCGCGGAAGTCTACGCGGCGCTGCCTGCGGCCGCGGGAGAACCACCAAAGCGTCTAGTCGGTTGGGACAAAGTGCATTTGAACGCGGGCGAGAGCAAAGAAGTGAGCATGGCCGTGAAAACTTTTTATCTCTCAATCTACGACGAGGCTTCCAATAGCTGGAAGCTAGTGCCAGGCACTTATACGTTGATGGTGGGCGGGTCGTCGCAAAACCTGCCGCTCGTCCAGAAGATCGACCTGAAATAGGTCCTTGAGATACGGAAATGGAAATACTCGATTCCACAGCTGTGGCTCAACCCAGACCCGGCTAGGGCGACTCCCGGGACCATTTGCCTGCTTTTGAAATACTGCGTTCGGGCAATCAGCGTTCTTCGCCGCTGAGGGCCAATTCGATTTCACCAGCGTCTTTTACGAGGGCGGTCCCATCAGCAAGAGTCAGCTGCGGCTTCTTAAGGATAGCGGCCGCATCCGAAAAATAAATCAGAGCAAGTTCTTTACAGTGCATGGTGACCAGGCATTGCTCCGTGATGGCCGTCGCAAGCGCGAGAATTTCGCGCCGGTGATCGCCGACTTTTGCCGAGCCCTTGCTGGGTTTTGCCAGGTCTTCCCCGAGTAAGTCGAGCCGATAGGTGAATCCGCCTGCGGTATAAAAAAACTTTTTCTCCTGGTGCTTGTTGTAAAACTCATCGAGACGTGTCCGGAGATCGTGGACCAGGTGCGCAACGGCATCCGTATTTTCTTTCTTGAGCGATTTCAACCTCTTCTCAGCCTGCATCGCGAGTTCGACCAAATCGCTAGGAGCCCCGACTTTCTGCAGGTCCTGCTGAATGCCTAGCGCCCAACCACCCGCTAGTTCGCTGGTTTCCGGCCACCAAGCCTCGACCATCTGCATGTTCCACCCGATCCTGAAACAGGCGTCGGCTTGCTGGTTTTCATCCTTGCGGGAAACTCCAGTCGTAATTGGAGGCACGTTCGTCACGTTGACTGACGGTGACGCATCCGGCCTACTCGTCGTTGTCTTTTCCGGAGACGCGATCGGGGGTACTGCCGGTCGCTTCTTCAACAAAACAATTACATTCGGATAGTTGTATTTTTCAGCCAGGGACAGCGCTGTATTTCCGTCGCGATCACGCAGTTCGACATTCGCCCCTTTATCTAGCAAAGCGCGCACCGTATCGGCGTGGCCCTGACGGCTTGCCTCCATCAACGCTGTCCGTCCCATATCATCCCTTGCGTTCAAGTCCGCCCCATGCTGAAGCAGGACATTCACCGTGGCCGTATCGCCGCCGTACGCCGCCCGGATCAAGGGCGTGTCCTCGTACTTATTTTTCGCATTCACATTTGCGCCCTTCTCAAGCAAGGCGCGCACGACGTCGGTGCGCTTCGAGAAGGCCGCCCAGAACAACGGCGTCCAACCTTCCTCGTCCTTGGCATTCACATCGGCGCCCTTTTCCAACAAGAGCCTCACGGTGTCCGTATAGCCCTCAACCGCTGCTTCCATCAGGGCGGTCCTTCCTGTGTTACCGTGTGCGTCCACAGCTGCGCCTTTGTCAAGCAACAGCCGCGCGATTTCGGTGTGGCCGGTGAGCGCGGCACTCATTAAAGGCGTGCTTCCGTAACCGCCTCTGCCGTTGACGTCCGCGCCCTGCTTTAACAGGCTTTGCACCGCAACAATATCTCCGCTCTGGGCAGCGTCCAAGAGTTGCTGAACGAGGCTCGGGCGGCCCGCTGCGGGTGCATTGGGGAGGGCCGGTTGCGTAGCAGGGGCCGAAGCGGTGCCAGGAGTCGCCGGTAGTGATGCCCCCGGCTTGTTGGATACCGCTTTTTGCGGGGGTTTGCTCTGCGAGACCAGCAGCGGGCGTTTGAGTACGGCAATAACTTGAGGATGCTTGTGTTTTTCTGCCAAGGAGAGGGCTGTGTCTCCATTCCTGTCACGCGCGCTCGCATCCGCTCCTTTCTTCAACAAGGCCAGCACAGAATCCCGGTGGCCCGAATCGGCCGCGACGATTAAGGCGGTCCATCCGCTTTTGTCTTTGGCATTTACATCTGCGCCTTTCGCGAGCAGGGCGCCTAAAGTATCAACGTGGCCCGAAGCGGCCGCGCTCATCAAGGCGGTCCATCCGTTGCTGTCCTTGGCATTTACGTCCGCGCCATCGGCCAACAAGGCCAGCACGGCGTTGGTGTGCCCGTTGCGCGCTGCACTCATCACTGCCGTCCATCCGGTCTTGTCTTTGGCATTGACGTCCGCACCTTTCGCGACCAAAGCACGCACGTTATCTGTGCTTCCCGAAGAGGCGGCCCAGATCAATGCCGTCCATCCGTTCTTATCTTTTGCGTTTGGGTTGGCGCCGCTTCCGAGTAACTTTTGTACCTGCGCGGTGTCCCGCTTCTTTGCGGCTTCCAACAACCTGGCATTGAGATCCTGCCCAGACGCGGATATGGCAATAGACAGAATCACCCCAAGCGCCCATGCCGCTCTGTTCATGTCCGGCCTTTCCATGGATTCCGGAGTTCAAGCTCCGCTTCACGCTCGCCGGTCCGCGACGGGACTGTACCTGACTACGGCATGAGGCGGGCAAAGGTCGTGCAAATAATAGCTTACTCGCGTCGGCTGACGAAAAGCGCTTCGTTCTCGCGTAATTTCATCATTGGATAATGACGGAAGTGTTTCCGGTGTGAAACTCAGTTTGTCGCGCTAAGGGAGCACGTAGTCTTAGCGGAGAAACCGAACGACAGGGACGGCATACGGTGCTTGTCCTGTGGAGTCGAATCAGTTTGGTAATATAATACTTGCTTCAGGTTGCGCGCCCACAGTTCCGGCTAGACAGTTAGGCGGCACCGGGAACCATGCAGAGGGCGGCGCCGCCCGCGATCCCCGACTCTGCGCCGTAGCGCGCCAGAACCATCGGAATTTCCAAGCATCGCTTGTTCAGGCTCCAAGCGGGCAGTTGCTCCCGGATTTTCCCAAAGAAGGGATTCAGCATCGTCGCCACACCGCCTCCGATGATGATGACGTCGGGTTCCAGCAGGTCGACAATGTTGCCCAGCCAGATCGTGATCACCTCGACCGTATCGAGAAGGATTTCCCTCGCCAGCGAATCACCCGCAGCATAAGCACGGTCGACAATCTCGCTTGTGACCGCGTCGATCTTTCCGCCAACCAGTTCGAGCATCACAGATTTACGTCCGGATGCTTCCGAGAGCCGCGCCCGCGCTTTTCGAGCAATAGCCGTGCCGGACGCCAGCGCTTCAATGCAGCCTTTCTTCCCGCATCCACAAAGTGGCCCGTGATAATCGATGACCATGTGTCCGGCTTCGTCCGCCGAGCCGGTACGCCCGTGATAAATGCGCCCGTCAAAAAGAATTCCCGCGCCAATGCCCGTGCCAATGCAAGTGTAGAAAACATTTCGATAGCCGTGGCCCGCGCCCCAGAGCGCCTCGGCGAGCCCGGCGGACTTCGCGTCGTTTTCCAGCTTTACCGAGCCGTCGTAGCGACGCGCAATTTCCGCGGCAAGTGGATAATTTCGCCAGCAGGTCACGTTGGGAGGATTCAGCACGATGCCGGTGTGAGGATCAAGCGGCCCGGGAGCGCAAATGCCGATGCGGCGTGCGGCGCTGTTCTTATCCGGCCCAAGCTTCAACAGTTCGTCAATCGCGGAGGTCACGGCAGCGAGCCCTTCTTCCGCCGTGCCGTGGGAGTTCATCGGCACGCGCGTGTGCTGATGGATTTCGCCATGCGCATCGACGAATCCCGCCGCGACTTTCGTGCCGCCCACATCCACGCCAATTGCCCAGCCTCCGGCTTCCTTTTGAGTCATAGTTTATGGAGAGAAACCCGTTATCCTTTTAAGTAGCGCTCGCTGTTTGGTTTCGAACCGCTCAACGCGAAGAATAAGATGTAAAGGTAGCAAAAGGTCGCGGCAAGTAAGGCGTAGTGAATTCCTTGGCCCCAACTGGTCTCACCTTGAATCATTCCGGGATAGTAGCGATGGTTAATTAGGTCTCCCGCCTTCCCCAGCAGCCAGGGAATCACCGCACCGCCCACAATGGCCATATTCAAAATGCCCGAACCATCCCCCGTCAGCGGTCCTAGCTCCGCGATTCCCATGGTAAAGATGCACGGGAACATGATGGAGTTGAAGAACCCTACGGAAAGAATCGACCACATCGCCGTGTGCCCGTTGGTGAATACCGAAGTGGTGACCAGAAGCCCGGCCATGACCGCAGCGAATGCCAGCAGCTTGCTTGGCTTGATTTTCTGGAGCAACCCTGAGCCAATAAAGCGGCCAAACATGGCTCCCATCCAATACACCGAGATGTACTTTGCCGCGTCACCGAGCGCCGCCCGATATCGCAGAGCGGCATCAGAAATCTTTACAGGGGAAAGAAATCCGCCGATGTTGTCCAACGCAAGGTAGTTTGCGATGGAGCTTCCAATGGCGACTTCTCCGCCGACATAAACGAAGATTCCGATCGCACCGGAGACAAGATTGGGATGTTTCCACACGGAGTCGGCAATCTTCTCGCCGATATGATGTTCTGCGGATGCCATCCTGGGGAGCTTGGAGAGGCCAATTCCGATAGCGAGCAGCGTCAGCGCCGTGGCAAAGAAATAGACGTAGAGCCTGATCACTGCGTTGGCTTCCTGCGAAGCACTCTGGCTCATTGCCGTTGCCGTGGTGCGGAGAATCAAGTGCGCTCCGATCCAAGGAAAGATCGTAGTTCCCAGAGAGTTGAAGGCCTGCGTCAAGTTTAGGCGACTGGACGCCGTTCCCGGTTTTCCCAGCACCGCAACGTAAGGGTTCGCTGCGACTTGGAGGATTGTGATCCCCGTGGCCAAAAGAATCAGCGCAGCGAGGAAGAACGGGAACGAGGGAATCTTCGCGGCCGGAAAGAAACCTAAGCACGCAACAACCATCGTGAGCAAACCGACCACAATGGCCCTCTTGTACCCGATCCAATCGATGATCTTGGCCGCGGGAATGGAGAAGATGAAATAAGCGGAAAAAAACGCCGTCTGTATGAGCATGCTCGCGGCCAGTTCGATCTTGAAAACATGCTGGGCGTAAGGAATCAGCACGTCATTGAGCGACGTGAGTGACCCCCACATGAAGAACAGCGTTGTGAGGATCGCCAGCGGGCCTGTATAGCTGGTACCCGCTTCGTTTGCGATTACCGTACTTTTGGCGGATACGTTTTCCATTGACGTTCACGTCCATTCTTGCAGTGTCTGCCTGAACCACGCCTTTGACCGCGCAGGATGATGACACACTTGGCGCGCAGAGAAAACCTTGCCGAGTCATGCGAGTGCAGGCGCGGCGTGTTATAAAGAGGCGGCGGAATCGTTAGCTTAGAGGCATAGGTGCAAGATGATTAGGCCGAAATTCCCGGCTCTCCTTGTGGCCCGCTGTTGCTTCATTCCCTTTTTCTTTGTAACACCTATCCTCGCACAACAGACTGCTCCGGCGATTGTTGTGCTCAACGAAGCGGGCTTTCCGTCCTGGGATTCGCCGGCATTTTCACAGCAACAAATCGAAAAAGCTTTGCCGGGAGCGCGCTTTGCATCGGCGAAGGAACTCGATTCTCTGCTGACGGATTCCTCGCCGTATCTGCTCGTGCTTCCTTACGGCTCCGCTTTCCCTGAACAGAATTGGTCGGCGATTCACGCGTTTCTTGAGCATGGCGGAGATTTGCTGGTTCTTGGCGGCCGTCCCTTCACACGAGGCGCGTATCATGACGACTCCGGCTGGCATCTGCGCGATTACAGCGTGCGCTTCATCCGGCAATTGTCCATGGATCAGTTTCAGAGCACGCCTGGTTCCGCGGGGATGGAATTTCAAAGCAATCCGGATCTCACGATTTCGCTGCCGCGCTTTTCCTGGCAGCGTGCTTTCAGCCCCATCATCCGACTCAGCTCGGTGGACCTCTACAATCGCGGCGGCTCCGCTGGTTCGATTGACGCGCGACTTGATCCGCTCGCCTGGGGAGTGAAAGACGGCCGCAAGATGGCTGCTCCGGCCATGCAAATCGATCACTTGCGAAACGGGTTTGACGGCGGCCGCTGGGTCTTTCTCACCTCGGAGCTGGATTCACAATTCGCAGCCAGCAACGAAGCTGTCACGTTGATTCGCACGCTTGCCGAACGCGCGCGCCACGGTTCTGAAGAATTCACGGCGCGTCCCACGCTTCCTCTTTATCTACCGGGCGAGCCCGTGGAAGTGGAAGTTCTCTGGCAGGCCGCCGAAAAGCCGACTGGCCCGGTCACCATTCGCATCACCGAGTTCCCCGAGGTCCAGCCCTCGCAGCGTGAAACGCAAACCGCAAACTTGTCCGCGCCACAAACCATGTTATTTCCCGCGCCCAAGGAAAAAGGATTTCACGTCATCCAAGCGGAGCTTCTCGACGGCACCAAGGTCCGCAACGTGTACCACTCCGGTTTCTGGATTCGAGACGCGGAATTCCTGCGCTCCGGGCCGCTTCTGACGGTCAATCATGATTTCTTCGAGATCGACCGACACCCGATCGCCGTCGTCGGCACCACGTATATGTCTAGCGAAGTGCAGCGACTCTACTTCGATCACCCCAACGTGTATGTGTGGGACCGCGACATGGCGCAGATTCAGGCTGCCGCACTCAATATGCTGCGCACAGGGTGGTGGACGGGGTGGGACAAATTCTGCGACGAAAATGGCCAGCCGTATGAACGAACGCTGCGCACGCTCGAAGCCTACCTGATGACTGCGCGCAAAAACGGCCTTCCCGTGCAATTCAATTTTTTTGCGTTCCTCCCCGAAGTCCTCGGTGGCGTGAATCCTTATCTGGACCCGGAGGCGCGGCGCAAACAGCAAACGCTCGTCTCCACCGTGGTGGGCCGATTTCACGATGTTCCATTCCTAGCCTGGGACCTGATCAATGAGCCCAGCATTTCCCAACACCTTTGGCAGACCCGCCCGAACGGCGATCCCATCGAGCTGGCCGCGTGGAACCAGTGGCTTTCGAAACGTTATCCGGATCGCGACGCGGTGGCGGCGGCCTGGAACGTCCCGCCGGATTCCATCGCGGGGACGATTTCCCTCCCCGGCGAGCTCGAATTCAGTTCCCGGGGTATGTATGTCGGCCACAACTCGCTTCGCGTCTATGACTACTTTTTGTTCGCGCAGGAGACTTTCGTCGACTGGGTGCGCTCTATGCGCGAGAAAATTCGCGCGACCGGATCGCAGCAACTCATCACCGTGGGCCAGGATGAAGGCGGCGTGAGAGACCGTCTTTCCCCCGCTTTCTATGGTTCCGTGGTGGATTTCACCACCAACCATTCCTGGTGGGGCAACGATTCCCTGCTGTGGGACTCGCTCACCGCCAAGCAGCCGAGCGAAACCATGCTCATTCAAGAAACCGGGCTTCAGCGCGAAATCAATTTGGACGAAACGGCGCGTTTCACGCCCGAGGAGGAAGCTTCCCGGTTCGAACGCAAAGTCGCGCTTTCCTTCGTGCAAGGAGCCGGCGCTATTGAATGGTTGTGGAACACCAATTCCTACATGACTGAAGCCAATGAAGCACCCATCGGCGCCCTGCGCGCGGATGGCACGGAAAAACCGGAAGCCACAGTGATGCGCGGTTTTGCGAGCTTTGCGAAATCGCTCCATAGTCATTTGCAAAACCCGCGCCAGCCTTCCGTGGCAGTTGTAACCTCGCAGGCCGCACAATTCTCGGTTCTTGCCGACCTGCAACTTGAGGCGCAACAAAAAGCGGTTCGCGCGCTCGCGTACAAACTGCAGGTCACTCCCTATGTGATTGCCGAGAACCACATCGCCAAGCTCGGCGCGCCGCAACTTGTGATCCTTCCTTCTCCGCAATCTTTGAGTGAGAGTACATGGCAAGCTTTGCTCGCTTACGTCAAGGGTGGCGGCAGTCTGCTGATTACCGGGCCTGTCTCGCGTGATGAGCACTGGCAACTCCGTGACCGCCCCCATGACCTCGGGTTAAGCGCGACGGTCGAGCCACAAAGCTATCGAAGCGCGGAAATCCAGCTCCCTGGCAAGACGGCTCGTCTGGCATTCGATCAGCAAAAACAGTCTTCCCTCGAAGCACTGCGCTTCAGCGATGGTGCAACCTGGAAAGAGATTCCCTCCGGCAAAGGAAAAATCTTCTGGGCATCTTACTCCGCGGAATTGGCGGAAGGACTCGACGCCGCGGCTGCTGTTTACGACCATCTTTTGACCATACTGAAAATCAAGCCTCCGTTCGAATTGCAATCCACGCTCCCGGCGGGCGTGTTGATTTCTACCACCGAACTCCAGGATTCCGTGCTTTACGTTCTGGAATCCGAAAACGAGGCAGATGCCGCGATCGATTTGCGTGACGCCGCCACCGCCGCGCGTTTGACCTTGAAATTGCCCGCACAGCATGCCGCGATTGCTCTCATCGGAAAGAAGGAAAAAGCGGTCATCGCCAAGTATGGCATCTGATTTTCGGGATGCTTTTGAAAGCTGTCTACCTCCCACCAGCCCTCATCGCTCTTGTTTTCTGCCAGGCTGCGCGGCTAGAAAATCTTCATTCCTCTGTAACTTTTCTCCGACTGATAGCTCGAATAGAAAGGAACACAAGAGGCGTTTGCTCCGCTTTGTTTAGCTTGGCAAACTCCGTGCCCAGTTTTTTCATCTACTAGAACGAAAGCTACGTGGGATAATACACAGAGAACAAGCATTCCTTGGAGGAGCTGATGTTGATCCGTAAGGCCACGGATTTGACATACGCGGATGTCACGCCCAAGCCGGTCTACCTGAACCGACGGAAATTCCTGCAAGCCATGAGCATCGCCAGCGCTACAGCAGTTTTGAGCCGTCGCCTGTACGAATTCGCCGCGCCGTCTCAGACCGCGCTAGCCGCCACAAAATTCAGCGGCCTTATCAAGAGCCCGTTCAGCACCACGGAAAAAGAAAATTCGTTCGAGAACGTCACGCACTACAACAATTTTTACGAATTCGGCACCGACAAGTCCGATCCCGCAAAAAACGCGCAGAACTTCAACATTTCGAACTGGGTGGTTTCCGTGGAAGGCGACGTCGCCAAGCCGCGCAAGCTCAGCATGGACGAAATCTTGAAGATCGCGCCGCTGGAAGAGCGCATTTACCGCCATCGTTGCGTGGAAGCGTGGTCCATTGTGGTTCCCTGGATTGGCTTCTCGTTCAGCAATCTCGTGAAGCTCGTCGAACCGACGCCCAAAGCGCAGTTCGTAGCCTTCCAGAGCTACTACGATCCCCGCCAGATGCCGCAAGGACGCTGGGCCGGGATTGCGTTTCCCTACGTCGAAGGCCTGCGCCTGGACGAAGCGATGAGTCCGCTGACGTTTCTCTGCGTCGGAATGTATGAAGAATCGCTGCCCAATCAGGATGGCGCGCCGGTGCGCATGGTGATTCCGTGGAAATACGGCTTCAAAAGCATCAAGTCGCTGGTCAAGATCAAGTTTCAGTCGAAAATGCCGCCCACTACCTGGAACATCGCCAACCCGCAGGAATACGGCTTTTATTCCAATGTGAATCCAAACGTCCCTAATCCGCGATATTCCCAAGCCAGGGAGCGGCGCCTGGGCGAATTCTTCATGCGCAACACGCTGATGTTCAACGGCTACGGCGATCAGGTCGCCAGCCTGTACAACGGCATGGACCTGAAGAAATACTACTAGACTGCATCCTGCGAAATGCGCGCCATTCTCACCAGCAAATGGACTAAAGTTGTTGTCTTCCTTCTTTGTCTGATCCCTCTCGGCGGGCTGGTCTGGCGAGGCTTTCACAATGGCCTCGGCGCCAATCCCGTCGAATTCATTCAGCTCACGACTGGGCGCTGGACGCTGCGCTTTTTGGTCCTCACGCTTTGCATTACGCCGTTTCGAAAGCTTCTGAATCTTCCCGACCTGATTCGCTTCCGGCGCATGCTCGGCCTCTTTGCTTTTTCCTACCTTTGCATCCACTTTCTTACCTATCTTGTCCTCGACCAATCTCTGGATCTTGCCGCGATATGGAAAGACATCGCCAAGCGGCCGTTTATCACCGTTGGCTTTCTCGGTTTCCTGCTGTTACTTCCGCTGGCAATCACTTCGACCGCGGGTTGGATTCGCCGCCTCGGCGGAAGACGCTGGCAAATGCTCCATCGGGCCATCTATTTTGCGGCGCTTTGCGGCGTAATTCATTACTATTGGAAAGTGAAGTCCGATGTGCGCATGCCGCTCTTTTACGGAGCGCTGGTCGCGATTCTGCTTTTGTGGAGATTGGGAGACTGGTTTTTCAGGCGCGGCTCAACAGCCACGAAGCTTTCCCCGCAGCGCGCTCCGGCCAATCCCTCGAGCTAACTCGTCCTAGTGAATGTTGGCGGAGGAGGATTCGCTCTGAAATTCCACTCCCCAGAACCGAGGTGCCGGAGACAAGAACTCAATGCCAACGCGCTGCCCTTTCTCCACCGGTTCCCCCAGGTAGACAACGCGGCATTCCTGCTCTTCCTGCGTTAGCGGATTCGTCAGCACCAGCATTTCGCCGTTATCCACTTCATGCTTGAGGAGCAGCAAGCCTCCGTGCGCGCTCACCACCACCGTCTCGCAGGTTTCCTTGAATTTCTTGCGGTCGTGTGTGCGTCCCTGGGCTTGCACGCGCATTTTGTGGAAAGCTCGCGCGCTGCGTCTTGGTGTTGCTGAAATCACGTCGGTCATAGCGCCATCTTCAACTGCCACTCTTACACCGTCAATCTGGCCCTCCGTACAGGTGTTCTCCATCGGCAAACGTGTCGTTCTCGCTCGATATCAAGGAGACTAAGGGGCTGGAGGAGATGCGCCGCCGAAATTGGTGCTGCTGTGCCAATCCGATGCACCTGTTTCATTTCATCGCTGGCGTTCCAAGGTTGGTTATGCCCTTGGCGGGAGGTCTTAATTGCCGTCGATACTCACCCCAGGGTCAGACTCTTCGCGGGCGGCGCTTTCCAGAAGCAACTTCTCCAAACCAGACGCCTTGTGCCTGAGGAGGAAGAAGTCATAAAATGCCAAACGGCGCGGCACGCACAGGTCCACGCATCCCGCTGCCGCAACATTCGTTTCACATTTGGCGGACGAGTTGTTTACATTCCATTTCGAAAGGACTACTGTCCCCAAGGGCTTTTATGAATCTTGCTGAATGGATTGATAGTACGCGTGATCAGCACCTCGCCGAGCTCTATGAGTTCCTTCGCATTCCCAGCATCAGCGCCAAGAGCGAACATAAACCGGATATCGAACGCGGCGCTCGCTGGGTTGCTGATCACCTGCGGGCCGCCGGATTTAAAACGGTTGAGATGGTTCCGACCAACCTGCACCCCTTGGTTTATGCGGAATCTTTGGGAGCTCCCGGGCAGCCGACAATCCTCTTCTATGGACACTACGACGTGCAGCCGCCCGAGCCGCTCGAGCTTTGGACCTCTCCCGCGTTTGAACCCACAGTTCGCAATGGCAATCTCTTTGGCCGCGGGACCGCCGACGACAAAGGCCAAGTCCACATTCATCTGAAGGCGCTGGAGTCGCTTCAGAAGGTCAACGGCAAGCTCCCCATCAACGTCAAAGTGTTGATCGAAGGCGAAGAAGAAGTGGGCAGCGTCAGCCTTTGGGATTACGTGCAAAAGAACAAAGCGAAACTCAAGGCCGATGCGCTGGTCGTCTCCGATACCTCGATGCTGGGCAAGGGCGTCCCTTCCATCACCTACGGCCTGCGCGGTTTGAATTATTACCAGATCGAATTGACCGGCCCCGAACGTGATTTGCACTCTGGTGTGTACGGCGGCGCCGTGCCGAACCCTCTGACCATTCTCACGGAGCTTTTCGCCAAGCTGCACGATAAGAATTTTCGCGTTACGGTGCCGGGCTTCTACGATCAAGTCGCCAAGCTTTCGAACGCCGAACGCAAAGCGCTCAATTCGCTGCCTTGGAAAAAGAAGGATTTCGAGAAGGCCGTCGGAGCTCCTGGCTACTGCGGCGAGAAAGGCTTCACCACGGTCGAGCGGCTCTGGACGCGCCCGACGCTCGAGTTGAACGGCATCTGGGGCGGCTATCAGGGTGAAGGCGCCAAGACGGTCATTCCCTCAAAGGCGTTTGCAAAATTCTCGACGCGTCTCGTCCCCAACCAGGATCCCAAAAAAATCGCGCAACTCGTGGAGAAACACGTTCGCAAGCTGCTGCCGAAAACGGTTCACTGCAAATTTGAAGTTCTGAGCATGGGCAAGCCGTGGGCCGCTCCTTACCACAATCCGATTTTCCAGAAAGCGCAAGCCGCGTTGGAAGAAGGCTTCGGCAAAAAAGCGGTGTTTATCCGCGAAGGCGGCTCCATTCCCTTTGTCACGCAAATGTATGACACCTTCAAAGTGCCGTGCGTGCTGATCGGTTTCGGTTTGCCCGACGAGAACGCCCACGCTCCTGACGAGCATATTGCCCTCGAAAACTACTTTGGTGGCATCAAGGCCATCGCGCACTTCTACGCCGACCTGGCCAAACGGTAGGACCCGTCGGGTTTCCAGGGTCCCCCTGTTTCATTCCTGGCCATTAACTGAAGAATTTAGCTAAAACGCGCGTTTCGACCGCCCGGGGGGGCCCCCGAAATGCGTTCTAACCGCATTTTTAGCGGTGATTTCCACACCCCCACCAGAAAATCTGCATTTTTCCGGCTTTTTCGCGATTTTTCCTTGCGTTCCCCCTTTTCCTTGGCTATAGTCCTTCGCGGCCCGAGTATTTCACGGGAAAAAATGAGGGGTAGCCGCTCGGAGCCTGCTTCGATTCGCATCGAGGCCTGTCTCGGTGAAACCGGGATGGAAAGTAAAATCAGGAGGATAAGCAGACTAGATGTCCAAGCCAATGAGCAAGACGAAAGTCGTTGGGCACCTCGCCGAGAAAGTCGGAACTCCGAAGAAAACCGCCGCCATGTTCTTTGACGAGCTCTTCAAGCTTGCGGTCAGGGAAGCCAAGGGCGCTGCGGGCAAATTCGTGATTCCGGGCCTCGGCCGCTTGGTCAAGGCGCACCGCAAGGCGCGCATGGGCCGTAATCCGCAAACGGGCGAGCAAATTAAGATTAAAGCGAAGACCGTGGTTCGCCTGCGTCCGTCGAAAGCGTTGAAGGACGCGGTCCTGAAGTAATTGTAGTCTTTCTTAGAATTTGGCCCCGCTGACCTGAGCCATCAGGTTCACGGGGGTGTTTCTCTCTGGAGTCGAAAGTGTCAGGGAAAAATGGCCACGGTCGGCAAACGAATCTTTCGCTCCATTGAATACTGACCACTGACAACGGAGGACTCAAAGTGTCTTGACGTAGGCAACTACGTCCCGGATTTGCGTCGCGTCTAGCAAGTCTTTCATTCCGGGCATCTGCGAGTCGCCGTTCTCGATCCACGTCTTCAGCGACTCCGTCGTGACCTTGTTCCCGTTCACACTAAACGTTCCGCGCTTGGACATACCTTTCAACCCGGGACCGATTTTTTTCTCGGTCTTGTCCGCAAAATGGCACATAGCGCATTTCTGCTCGAATATTTGCTTGCCTCGCGTTGCGGATCCCCCAGCGGCGTGACTCGCTGCTTTCTTCGTGCCGTTTTGCGGTGGCGGGTCCTGTGCCAGCATGGCCGTCGCAATGACCAGAACTGTGGTCCCAAGTATCGCTAAATTCCGCGTCACGATTTCTCTCCTTCGTCTCCGCAAATTAAGCTACCGGCGTTGCCAGTTCGATCTTTCCCTCAAACTCGTCCATTTTCTCCATTTCGCCCTGGAATTTCCACTCGCCACGCGCCACCGTACCTCACGGCACGTTCGCGCGCCCCGTCACAAAGTACAGGTTCCTCTGTTGCAACGCCTCTCACTTTCGTACTTTTGACCAATGCAAAACGTTGTGCTAACTATGCCTCATGAGCATGGAGACCCTCACGCGTGCGTGGGAAATCCTGCAGGACGCCTACCAGGCCCAAATGGAAGGCGATTACGATCGCGCCATCGAACTTTATCAATCTTCGCTGGAAATACATCCTACCGCCGAAGCTCATACGTTTCTTGGATGGACTTACCATTTCCGGGGGCGCATCGATGAAGCCATCGCCGAATGCAAGCGTGCCATCGAACTCGATCCCGATTTCGGCAATCCCTATAACGACATCGGCGCTTACCTGATCGAGCAGAATCGCTTCGACGAAGCGATTCCCTGGCTCGAGCGCGCAACCGAAGCCCGCCGCTACGAGCCGCGGCATTTTCCGCATTACAACCTGGGCCGCGCGTACGTTGGGAAAGAAATGTACAGCAACGCTATCCGTTGCTTTCAAGAAGCCCTGGAAATCGAACCGCGCTATTCGCTCGCCCGCCAGGCCCTCGCCTCGCTCCGCCGCCTGGTCAACTAACTATTCGCCGAACATATAAGCCCGCACGTTGAGCAGATGCTTGCGTAGCAGGTCCTGGGCTTGCGACTGATCGCGATCGCGCAGCGCCGCCACGATCGCCGCATGTTCGGCCTGCACTTTTTTCATTCGCTCCGGTGTCATGATCCACGCTTTCAGCGCTCCCCAGCGCGCTTGCTTGCGAACCCTGGCCAGCGAGCGGTACATGGAGGTCGCAATGCTGTTGTGCGTGGCGGCTGCGATGGCGTCATGCAGTTCCGTGTCCCAATGCTCGAATTCCGCCAAGCTCGTTGCGGCCCCGCCTCGCTTCAAGCACTCGGTCATGCGATCCAGGTCTGCCTTCGTGGCGCGTGCCACCACATGAGGAACAAGCCCCGGCTCGAAAATCAAGCGACATTCCATCACGTCGGCTGGGCTGAACTCCTCGATGCGGTCCAGGTCGAGCACGCCGGAAACTTCTTGGGCGGCGGCGCTGGATTTGAACGTGCCGCGTCCGACATGCCGGACGATGAGCTTATTATCTTCGAGCGATTGGAGCGCTCTCCGCAAAGTGTTCCGCGCAACCCCATATCGCGAACACAGCTCGCGCTCCGTTGGAAGTCGCTCGCCATTCTGCCAGCGTTCGGATCGAATTTCCTTCTCCAGAATCATTCGTAGCCTTCCGGAATCTCCTCGTTTTCTCGGGGCTCGCGTCCGTCGAACGAGCATTCTTTTGACTGCCGTTGAACCCATGAACCTTCGTTCCTTTTCCGTAAATAACCGCCGCACGTATCTTGGCATGTCCTTGCTTGCTCGTCTAGCGTAAATTGGTATAGAAAAGGTTCACATAGTCCTCCTCATTTCCGCTTCTTGGCATCCTCATAGCTTTTGTAGGAGATTCTTCTTCCACTCTCTGCCGTCGCCTTCACCTATCACATGGCAAGGCCAAATCTGTTTTTCTTTTTCTCTTGACTCGGGCAGCCAATGCGAGGATATTGGCGCTCAATTGGTTCATAAAATGGTGCATTTGGTTCATATTGGTTCATTGGTTCCGGTTTTACCGCTCTCCGGCTGCAGGGCATCTTCGAGGGAGCCTCGCCTTTCCGGAACGGATTCGACCGCGGTTGTTTGCTCGGGAGAATAACTGGGGGGGCAAATGAAATCTCATTTCATTCGTCTGTTTCTTGGGGTGTTGGCAGCTTGTTTTATTTTCGATATACCGCTCCGCGCGCAAGTCGCTGGAGCAACCATTACCGGCACCATCACAGATGCCACAGGCGGAGTCATCGCGAGCGCGCAAGTTTCGGCTAAGAACGTGTCCACCGATATCGTGACTTCCACAAAAAGTAATTCCGACGGCCTGTACACGGTCACTAATCTCATTCCTGGGGACTATCAGGTGACCGTCGCCGCTCCCGGCTTCACCACAAAAGTTCTCAATGTCACGCTTACCGTCGGTGCGCAGCGGGCCTTGGACGTCACGATGGCCGTCGGTCAATCGCAGCAAACTGTGCAAGTCACGGAGGAAGCGCCAACCATCCAACTCGCCACCGCCACGATTAGCGGCGTGGTCCAGGGCTCAGAAGTTCGCGAGTTGCCCTTGAACGGGCGAGACTGGGCTTCACTCGCAACCCTTCAGCCGGGCGTGGCTTCGGTGCGAACCCAAGAAGCCGTCACGCAGGTCGGCTCTCACGCGCGCGGCTTGGGAATGCAGATGACCATCGACGGCAACCGTCCCACGCAAAATACCTATCGCTTGAACGGCATCATCATCAACGACTATTCGAACGCCGGCCCCGGGAGCGTGCTCGGCCAAAACCTCGGTGTCGACGCCATTCAAGAATTTTCCGTCCTCACCAACAACTACACGGCGGAGTACGGCTTCACTTCCGGCGGCGTCATCAATGCCATCACTCGCTCCGGCACGAATGATTTTCACGGCAGCGCTTACGAATTCATTCGAAACAGCGCCTTGGATGCTGCGAATTTCTTTGAAAATGCCAGCGGCTTGAAGAAAGCCGTCTTCCGCCGCAATCAATTTGGTGGCTCAGCCGGCGGCCCAGTTTGGAGAGATAAGATATTCATTTTCGGCGATTACGAGGGACTTCGCCAAAGCAAGGGCATCCCGCATATCGCATTTGTGCTTTCGCCCGAAGCGCGCGGGGGCATTCTTGGTGATCCAAATACCGGAACTCCCCAGTCGCCAATCACCGTAGACTCCAACATCGCGAAATTCCTTGTTTTCTATCCAGCCGTTAACGATGGTCTGATAAGCCCAGCCAACGGAGCGGCGTGCGACCAGGTCACTGTGATCTGCAACACCGGCAGATATGCTTTTTCTGGAGCCCAGGTGGTGCCGGAAAATTATTACACCGCGCGCACGGACGTGAAGATCTCCGCCAAAGACAGTCTGGACGGCGGCTATTACTACGACCACTCCACCTTCACTCAACCCGATGGTCTAAATCAGGTGCTGGATCAGTTTGCTTTGGGCCGCCAGGGTTTCTCCGTGGAAGAAACTCATTTGTTCAACCCCGGTTTGGTCAACACAGTCCGGGGCGGCTACAACCGCAGTTACGCTGATGGCCAGCTGACTCCCCGTGCCATCAATCCTGCCGCAGCCGACACCTCTTTCGGAATGGTCGCCGGCCTCTACGCGCCCAGGATTACCGTCTCCGGCCTTACCACTTTCCGCGGCGGCTTGCGCGGCCAGTCGGTCCAGAACTACCTGCTTCAAACCTACCAATTCTATGACGACGCTGTGCGCACATTCGGAAGGCACAACCTGAAGTTCGGTGGCGCGATCATACTCTATCATTTGGCCTTGTTCGCGCCATTCATTGAAGACGGCTCGGCCACCTTCAGTGACATACCGAGCTTTTTGCAAAACATCGTTCATATCGCGGGCAGTCCTCCAGACGTAGCCGCGATTAAGACCCATCACAACCGCACATCGGTTTTTGCGGGATATGTTCAAGACGACTGGAAGTTCCGTCCCAGTCTCACCGTCAACCTGGGCCTTCGCTACGAGATGGAAACAATTCCCACGGAAACCAGCGGCCTGATCGCCAACATGCCGACCATCACCACCAATCCCGGCGCCTGTGTTTCCCCCAGCAATTGTCCCGGCATGAACAAGTTCTCCTTCCCCCACAACCCGACCAGCAAGAATTTTGAACCGCGCATCGGATTTGCCTGGGATCCTTTCCATAGCGGAAAGACTTCGGTTCGCGGCGGTTTCGGCATTTTCGATGCCTTACCGCTTCCTTATGAATTAGTCATCAATAACGCGCAGACCTCGCCCTTTCATAACGTGATCACCATCTTTGCTTGCCCTCAACCCCCCGGCGTCCCGTGTGCAGCCCAGGGTTCCTTTCCGAAAATACCTTTCCCGTCGTCTTTTGTCGCTTCTGCCCAGACCTGGAACTACGTGGACACCAACATCAAGCGCAATTACATCTATCAATACAACTTCAGCGTGCAGAGGCAGTTGACCGGTTCGCTGGCTTTGACCGTCGCCTATGCCGGTTCCCGCGGTATTCACAATCCCTTTCAGATCGACGACATCAACACCGTTTTTCCTACCTTGACTTCGGGCCGCTGGCTCTTTCCGAACCCCGTAGGCAGCGGCGTGATTAATCCCAATGCCACTTCCGTTGTGCCGGGACAACTAATCAACGCGAACGTTGCTGCCATCCAGACTACCCTTTGGCAGAGTATGTCCTATTACAACGCTCTCCAAGTCCAAGTGGAAAAGCGCATGAGCCATGGTTTGCAGGTTCTGAGTTCTTTTACCTGGGGCAGAACCATGGACACATCTTCCGGCAGTTTCGCGGGCGATAATTTCTCCGCAGATTTGAGCCCTACCATTCCGTGGTGGGACCTTCAGATTGTGCGAGGGCTTTCCGACTTCAATGTGTCTCGCAACCTGACCGTCAACGCCTTGTGGGACATCCCCACCGCGCATGCCTTCTCCGGACCAGCCGGCTGGATCGTGCGAGGCTGGCAACTGGGCGGCATCGTCCAAGCCAGTTCCGGCGTGCCTCTTTGGCCATTAGATGGTGTCGAAGGCGACCCCATGGGCCAGCTTAACTCCGAGCCTATTGCCATTCCCGATCGCGTAGCAGGCTGCCCGCTGACCTTCCCGTCTTCCGGCCGTCATGGAAATCTTCAATACATCAATCCCGCGTGCCTGATTAACTCCCAGGCGCCTAGCGCCTCCTTCTACTCCACGAATTGTGACCAGCGTTTTGCCGCTCCCACTTGCATCAACCTTCTGGGTAATTTAGGTCGCAACGCCATCATTGGACCGGGCTTGGTGAACTTTGATTTCTCCGTCGTCAAGAACAGCAAGATTCCAAGAATTTCGGAAAGCTTTGCCGTCCAATTCCGCGCGGAGTTCTTCAACGTCTTCAATCACACCAACTTCGCGCCGCCGGTTGATAATCTTGAAGCGCTCGATGCATCGGGAAACCCCGTGCCGGGATTCGGTCAGATTGATGCCACCCAGGTTCCCAATCGCGAAATTCAATTCGCCTTGAAGTTTACCTGGTAACCGATTTTTTCTTGCAGTGCGCTGATCTGAAACATCGACCCTGCTTTCCTGTCGCGATTCTTGCGCTTGCGAAACCTAGTCGAGGAGGCTGTGATGAAACGCTTCACTTTCGCCCTGCTTCTGTGCTCGGCAGGTGCCCCTGTTTTCTGCCGCTCAAGACCAGGCTCCTCCCGAGATTCCCTACAAATCCGTCCCCCATCTTCTCCAGCTTCCTGCCGGCACGTACCTCGGCGAGGCCGCAGGCGTGGCGGTAAATTCTAAGGGCCGCATCTTCGTATACAACACGCGCAGCGGCCAGACCCGCCTGTTTGAATTTGCTGCGGACGGCAAATTCGTCCGGGAAATCGGCCAAGGTCTGTACGGTTTTGTGTTTGCCCACACCGTTCGCATCGACAAGAACGACAACATCTGGTGCACCGACGAAGGCTCCAACATGGTTATCGTGTTCAATCCCGCGGGACAAGTGATCATGCTCTTCGGCAGAAAACCCGAAGCTGTCGAGGCCGCGCCGCCGCCTCCGCGGCGTCACTCCACCACCTATCCCGACGGCATTCGCAACCTTCTCGCATCGCCTGTTTAATCGCCCTACCGACGTGGCCTGGGATGCCAACGGCAATAGCTTTGTAGCCGATGGCTACAACAATTCGCGCGTCGTGAAGTTCGACAAAGACGGTAATTGGGTCAAAGAATGAGGCAAACGCGGAGACGCTCCCGGCGAGTTCCGCACCGTGCATGCCATCGCCACCGATGCGAAAGGAAATGTCTTTGTCGGCGACCGCGAAAACAATCGCATCCAGGTTTTTGATAACGATGGAAATTTTCTAAAACAATGGACCAACGCTGGCGCGCCCTGGTCCACCTGCATCACTCCGGGTCCCAAACAGGCGCTCTGCACCTCGGATTCCGCCAGCGGCCGCATATACAAACTGGATCTGGATGGCAACATCCTCGGCGTTTTCGGCAAACCCGGCAAGCAACTCGGCCAGTTCGGCTGGGTGCACGAAATTTCCTGTCCTTCGGAAAACACGCTGTTCGTCGCGGAGCTTCTAAATTGGCGCGCGCAGAAGCTTCTCTTGCACCCGTTGCAGAAATAGTTTGCAAATCGCTCATTACCCCCAAGGCGCAGCCGTCTGTGCGCTCGGCTTGACGACGCGGTCGTAAATCCACAACAGAAGCGTCGTGAGCAAGCCGACGCCAACGATGGCGTACCAGGCGCGCTGTGGCTGGTGCGCTACTTCAGCAAATTGGTGCATCACGCGGCCGCCAAACCATCCGCCAATCAGCGAGCCGATGCCGATGGGCAGAAACGCAAACCCCATATACGTGCCCTGCTGCTCGGCCGGGGCCAGCTTCGCAATGTATTCGTAATACCGCGGGGCCTGAATCATTTCGCCGAGCGCGAGGACCAGGATCGAGAGAACCGCGCCGAGAACTGTGGGTTGAAACGCCACGATGAGCCAGCAGAGCGAAGAAATGAGCGTCCCCAAGATCACCGCGCCGAATGCGGGAATCTTGCGAAACAGATAATTGATCAACACCGTGAAGAAAATAACTGCAAGACCGTCGGTCACCAGGATAAGTTCGACGTCGGCCCCGGCGCTGATATAGCCGTGGATGTAGCCCGGAAGCGAGATGTACTGCTGCCAAAAGACGATCCAGTAGCCGGTAAAAATAAGTAGGAAAAGCATGAACTTCGGGTTGGTCAGCACGGTGAGGAAATTCCGCAGCGTTTCGGAAACGCTCGGTGCGGGACCTTCGCCGGCGCGTTTGGGTTCGCGGAAGAAAATCAGCACCGCGAAAAACATACCAAAGACGCTGAGCGCGGCGACGCGAAAGACGTTTTCCACGCCGAGATGGCGATGCGCCCAGGACGCCACGTATGGACCCGCCGCTCCTCCGATGTTCACCATGGTGTAGTACAGGGAATAGCCGATGGACCGCACGTTTTCGCTGGAGGCACGGGCCGTGGTTCCGACGACGCACGGCTTTACCATCGAGATGCCTAGCGCAGGCAAAATGAGAATGAAGCCCACAAAGACGGCCGGCGGTATTGCGCTCCTGACGGGCCCGAGCCACGCGGCACCAAGCGATCCCAGCAGAAAATAAGCAATGGCGAGAATCATGTAGGCCAGCGACAGCGCCCTCCGGAAACCCAGCTTGTCGGCCACTGCGCCGCCGAAGATCGCCAGAAACCAGACCATTCCACCAAAGATGCCTGCCAGCGTGCCGGTTTGCTCAGTGGGGAAATTCAGTTTTTCGTGAAGATAGTTGGCCAGCGAGGCAAAGGCGCCGTAATAGGACAGCCGCTCGAAGATTTCGCTGATGTTGGCGACCCAGAACGGCCGCTCGAACCCCTGGCGGATTTCCTGAAGCCGCTGCCCTAAGCTCATTTCGCCTCCCTGGATGCGCGCGGGGATAATAGTCGAGGAAGCCTTAGAAATAAAGGAAGTTAAGGGGACAGGAGCGCCTAGGGGTCGAGCCGACAGCCAGGAATAGCCGTGCGCTCGGTGCTCGATGCGTTGCGGGCTTTTGGTTCTTCCTTCGACGCCTCTATCCTGAACCAAAGAAAAGACTTATTTACGCATTGGAGAATCTTAACTTTGTGGTATACTGGTTTTGACTGTGGGGTACTAATTCCTTCCGCCCTCCTGAAGCTATGCGCGGCCATTGCCAAGTCTCTGACCATCCGACAAGACAGTCATCCTGCCTGCCCGCCGTGGCGGGCCCGTCATGACGGTTGCCGAAGGGAGCCAGCGCTTGTCCCAAACGCAGCCGAGGGGCAGCGATTTGCGCTTTCTGCATCCCGCATGGCTTCACAGGACGAACGATCTCTCCTCCTCGGCTTCAGCTTTTCCTGGTCTGAAAGCTCGTTCTTCCCGTTTACCTCCTCGGGCTGCCTCGTCATTACTCTCTCCAGCAATTGTGGCGGCCATCATCGTGGCGCTGTCGCTCGCCGTGGTACCCAAGGCGAAAGGCCAGGAGGCAATTGCTCCAACAAATGAGGAGCTTGCAGGGATTGCCGAGCGCGGCCGGTTGCTCTATGAGTACGACCAGGCCGCTTGGCATGCAGCCGACGCGGTGCAGTTGGCGAATCCTAAAGCCGTCGAGGGCCAGCTTTACATTGCAAAGAAAGAAAACGGCAAATGGCTCGTAGTTTTCGGCAAATTGAATGACGATCGCAGTCGCTTTGCGATTACCTACCAAGCGGACGAGCAAGCGACATTGCGTCTGTTTGCCATCCACCAGCAGCGGGGGGAGCCGCAAGACCAAGGATTTTTCCTTTATGCCGCGCGCGCCATGGACTTAGCGCTGCAGGATTTCGGGAGAACGAATCGGCCTTACGACGTCGCCGTGCTTCCAGCGGGAGCGGAGCAACTCTATGTCTATCTGTATCCGGCCCAGACTCAGGCCCGTGTGTATCCGCTCGGAGGCGACGTCCGATACCTTGTGAGCGCGGACGGGATGAAAATTTCCGAAAAGCGCCAGATGCACAAGACCATCATTGAAAATCAGCCGACACAGCACGCCAAGAAAGCCGTCGCCGGATACCACACCCATGCTCTGAGCGACCTGCCGGAGGATACCGACGTGTTTCACGTGTTGACACAAGATACGCCTGTTTCGGAGATCGTGCTGACGCCGCACTTCTCGTATCAGATCAAGACCGATGGAACGATTCAGCTAGAGAAGGACAGGAAACGGAGAAAGTAAAGTACAGAGTCTTGCGTTGTGGAGTTCCCGACTCGCCTCCGATATTTCGCGGGCGGCCAAGAGCCATACAACTCCTGCTCTGTCCAGCAACTTCGGGGCATTTTCTTTTGCGCTCTTTCATGGCCGAGGTTTAAACTAGGCAAAGCACGATTTCACGACAAATCCTTTCCCTCGGGAGGCCGACATGAGAGTTTCGCGTCGGCATGTCGTCACTTTCCGCAGTTTCCCGGTTGATTCTGATGCTCAACCCATATCATCCCGCAGAGCTTCCCTATTCCCGCCCGCGCTTAGTTGCATCGCAGCGCTGCTTGTTACGGCAACACTGATCGGCAGCGCGGTGCCCCTTGCCACCGCGCAGGCGGGGCCGAACTCGGATCCCAATTACGTCGCGCTGCGCAACATTACGCTCGGAAACGAGGCCGTGGACGTCGCGAAACTCGATCTCAAGCGGGACGCCGGCACATTTCATCTGCATTCAGGCACGGTCTGTTTTGTTCCCCCCGTCAATAGCAAAGTGACCGGCGCTGTCTTTGTTGGCGAGGGCCATTTCGTTCTGAACCCTCCGACGGAAACAGAACGCAAAAGCCTCAAGTATCTGACCAAGGAAGACGAATTTAGCGAGAAGTTCGAGCGACTGGTGCTGCGCTTCACGGATTCTACTTACGACGAAATTAAAAAAGCGGGCACGACGGCCTCCGGCAGTTGCGATGCTGGCGTTTTCAAGGACAGCCAGAATACAACCCGCCACAAAATAAAGTACAACCTGGAAGCCCGCATCCTCGAAGAAGTTCTTAGCCCCGAGCCTCGAGATCTCTTTTTTGCCTTCGTCCACGGCAAGCGCTACGACGATAAGGAGCTCTACCAGATCGACCCCGACGACGACTCGGATCAAGTGGACTTCTGGACCTATGACGAGAATAAGTGGGGTGACTGGGCTTCCTTCAGCTTTACGCAACCTCACGCCAAAGGTTCCTTTGGAAGACCCATCCGCATTGACCATCATCAACTCGATACAACCTTGGAAAAGAATGGCGCGCTTTCCGGAAAAGCAACGACCACTTTTGTCTCCGAGCGAAATGGGTTGCGCGTGGTCCCGTTTTCCTTGTTCCACACGCTGCGCGTGGAATCGGTCACGGCGGATGGCCAGCCGCTTTCCTTCATTCAAGAGGACAGGAATGATGACGCCCAATTTGCAGTGATTCTTCCCAAACCATTGGCAGCGGGCGACAAGTTCAGCGTCACGACCACCTATAGCGGCAAGGAAGCCGTTTCCAATGAGGGCGGTGGCAATTACTTCCCGGTTGCCCGCAACAACTGGTACCCGAACAGCGTGGGGTCCGCGTTTGGCGAATACGCTTCGTACGACATGACTTTTCGCATTCCGAAAGGGATGAAAATTGCCGCCACCGGCGCTTTACTCAGCGACGCTAACGAGGGAGGCCAAAACGTCAGCGTCTGGAAGAGCGAAACGCCGCAAACAGTTGCCGGCTTCAGCTTTGGCCGACTCAAAGTCGAGGAAGCCAAGCTCACCAAGCCCGAGATGTTCATCCAGTCCTTCGCTAACGAGGAATCTCCGAACTGGGTCCAGTCACTGCAGCAAGCTGCCAGCGGAGAGTTGCCGAGGCAGGACGCGCACGCGCCAGGCGTGGCCTTGGGCACGATGAGCACCACGTCTCTCAACAAAAAGGCGCTTGCCGAGGGCCAACTCGCCGAACAAGTCTACACGGAGTACTTCGGGCCCTCGCTGTTTAGGCACTTGGAGCTGACCCAGCAAACTGCATGCAACTTCGGACAATCCTGGCCTGGGCTCGTGTGGATTCCCATTTGCTATTACTTCGACACTACGGTCCGCCACGAACTGGGAATGGACTGGGGTGACCGCGGCTACTGGAAGGTGGTCACGCCGCACGAAGTCGCGCATCAATGGTGGGGCCACACGGTGGGCTTTAGTTCTGGGCGCGATCAGTGGATGAGTGAAGGTTTCGCGGACATGTCCGCCTCTCTTTATCTCAGCATGATTGAAAAGGATCCCAAAAAGTTCCTCACGTTCTGGAATGATGAACGCGAACTGCTGCTGGAGAAGAACCCGCAGGGCTTTCGCGCCATTGATGTTGGTCCCTTAACCATGGGATATCGGGTCAACAACGCCCGCACCGGTGGAGGCATCACCCGCCGCCTCATTTATCCCAAAGGGGCATACGTTCTGCACATGATCCGCATGATGATGTTCGACAAGCAAAATGGCGACAAGCACTTCAAAGAGACCATGCAGGACTTCGTGAACACCTATCGGGGCAAGGCCGCAACCACGGAAGACTTCAAAGCGATGGTCGAAAAACACATGACCCCGGATATGGATGCCGAGGGAAATCACAAGATGGACTGGTTCTTCAACGAGTATGTCTATGGCACGCAGTTGCCCGGCTACAAGCTGGACTACTCGTTTGATAACGATGCGGACGGCACGATCGTGATGAGCTTGAACGTCACGCAATCCGGCGTGGACGACGAGTTCCGGATGGTGGTTCCGATTTACCTGGAATTGGATGACAGCCGCGTTGTCTTCCTGGGGAGAATGCGGCTGGTCGGAAACACCTCTTCTCCGGCGAAAGTGCCACTCAAGGGCCTAAAAACGAAGCCGCGCCGCGCGATCATCAACTACCTCGACGACGTTCTTGCTTCGCCCAGCTAACGTAGCGAAGACCCCAACCATGCCTTTGGAGGTTGTGGAGAAACGCATCGAGCTGTCATTCCAAGGGCCGCGTTTGCCCGAGGAATCCGCTTTTTCTTTAGTTTTCCAAAGTAGATTTTTCGGCACGCTGTTAGAACAGCCGGGAGTGGAAGGCCAGCGAAGCTGGGATGTGAACGGAGAAGTAAGTGGGATCGTGGCGGCCTGGGTAGATGTGAAATTCGTGAGGGATTCTGCGGGCCGTAAGGATTTTATCAAGCGCGGCCGCGCCGGATTCAAAGCCGTAATCATCCTGATCGCCACAATCAAAATAAATCTTCAGCCCGGAGAGATTCGCGGAGCGCGCCAGCGTGAGAGGGCTATTGGCCTCCCAAAAAGCCGTGTCCGGAGGAGTGCCGAAAACTGCGCCGAGAACGCGTGAGCGAGGAGATTGCGGAGTGCTGAGAAAAACGGGAAGTTTTTCAATGAGCGCGGCGCTGTGCGCGCTGACGGCGCTGAAGAGCTGGGGATGGCGGAAAGCGAGATGCAGCGCACCGTAGCCGCCCATGGAAACTCCGGAAATGGCACGGTGGGCGCGACCAGGTGACACGCGATACTTTTTTTCAATGAACGGAAAAAATTCCCGCAACAGGAAATCCTCGTACCGAACTTTTTCATCCTTTGAGTTGATATAGAAACTCGCGCCGCCCGCGGGAGTGGCAATCAAAAATTCTCTTAGCTTGCCGCCCTCGCGCAAATCTTCGACGAGATTCCACAAACCGGAGTGCACGAAAAATTGCTCGTTGTCGCCGAGCCCGTGCAATTCGTACAGAATGGGAAAGTGTTTCGTTCTGTCGGCATCGAACGAAGCCGGTAGCACGATGCAGTACGGAACATTGCGAGCGAGGATTTTACTGGGGATCGTATTGCATTCAACGCGTCCGGACGCGAGGGATGAGGGGACGTAAAGGAGGTAGAGGAAGCAAAGGAGGCAAAGGAAAAGGTGCGGAGACCAGCGGTCTCGTCGTACTGGGTAAGGTTGAGATCCAGCCGGGATTCCTCGTCCCCTGCGGCTCCTCGGAAGGAGAGAGAGGGCACGGAACGTTGGGCGGCACTGAATGCCAAGAGTCACGCGAATAGTTTACTCATAGCGGAGGGCTTGGACAGGGTCGAGGCGGGCGGCGCGCGAGGCGGGATAGAGGCAGGCGGCGAGGCTCACAAGAATGGCAAAGCCGATGCCGAACAGAACGAGCCACAAGGGAACAGAGGAAATGTCCACGCTGGAAAGATTCTGGCGGTGCAGATAAACGTTGGTGCCAAAGGTAAGAGCGCGGCCAATGAGCCAGCCGAAAACAGTTCCAACAATGCCGCCGAAAAGGCCCATCACACCGGCTTCGACAAAGAAAAGCTGCTTGACGTCTCGGTCGGCGGCGCCAAGAGCTTTCAGGACACCAATTTCACGTCGGCGCTCGAGGACCGCCATGACCAGGGTGTTGACGATGCCAAGAGTAGCGACCGCAAGAGCGAGGCTGCTGAAGATGGCGAGAAGAAGATCCAAAACGCGGAAAAACGTGCGCAGGCCTTTCGAAACATCGAGAAGAGAGAATGCGCCAAAGCCAAGCTCCTTGAGTTTGGCTTCCGTGGCTTCCACCAGCGAAGGGCTTTTGACGCGCACGGTGAGGCTGGAGTAGGTGGGCTTGTCGCTCGAAGAATCGCGAAGAATGTCGCGCAGGTCGTTGACCTGCGCGGCGCGCAGAGTTTCGGCGATCGGAAGCGGGATGAGCAAACGGCCGCTGCCGAAGCCTCCGAACCCGGAAGCAGGTTCAGTTTCCACAACTCCGATAATACGGAAGTGCCTTTCTTTCGGAACGACAGAAAAACCGCCGGAGTTTTGCGCCGTTTCGCCGGGCTGAGAAGGAATTGACTGGCGCTCCGCGTAGCGAAGCACCAAATCTTTTCCAATCAGCGATGCGGTTTGAGGATTCAACTCCTTGGCAAATTCCGTCTGCAAAATAGCTTCGTCAGCATTCGGCGAAGAGAAGAAGCTGCCTTGCATGCCGTCGAAGGCGCCGCTAGCCTTCGAAGATTCCGGCATGCCCGCGACCATGGTGGCGTAGGGTTTGCCGTCGTAGCGCACCTCGGTGAAGAAACGGATTTGCGGATAGACCTCGATCACGTTGGGCAGGCGCGCGATTTCTGCCCGCGCGTCAGCGTCCAGCGGACGAGCCTTCGCATCGGGTGTGCGAGACGCAGGGGGCCCTCCACCAGGCCTGCGCAGATTGGTTTTGGGAGTGACGAAGACAGAGTCGAAGAGGCCGCTCTTGGCGAGCCGGCTGGTGGCGAGTTGCTGGAGGCCAACGCCGAGAGAAAGCATGGCCACCAGCGAGGCCACGCCGACCGCAACGCCAAGAGTCGTGAGTGAATTACGCAAAACGGCTTCGCGAAGATTGCGGAAAGCGAGATCGCTGAGGTCGCGGAACTTCATCGCGCAGCTCCATTCGAAAGAAGCTTGCCATCTCCCATGACCGCCAGGCGGTCGGCGAAACGCTCGGCGAGTATGCGCTCATGGGTGACCATGACGATGGTCATGCCAAGGTTTTGCTGAATTTCACGAAGCAACGAAAGAATGGATTCGCCCGTCGCGCTGTCAAGATTGCCGGTAGGCTCGTCGGCAAGAAGGATTTTGGGGCGATTGACGAGAGCGCGGGCGATGGCGGTGCGCTGCTGCTCGCCACCGGAAAGTTCGCTGGGGCGATGGCCGATGCGTTTTTCGAGCCCGACGCGCTGGAGCGCTTCGCGGACGCGCGTGGAGCGTTCGGAGCGGTCGACCTCTGCGAGGCGCAGCGGCAGTTCGACGTTTTCTTCGAGGGTCATGCGCGGAAGAAGATTGAAGGATTGAAAAACCATGCCGACGGTTTGGCGGCGGTAGCGGGCCACTTCGAGCGAAGACATTTTCGAAAGGTCCTGGCCGTGGGCCATGACTGAGCCGGAACTGGGGCGGTCGAGGCCGGCGATGAGATTGAGCAGCGTAGATTTTCCGGAGCCGGAACTGCCGAGTAGCGCGAGAAATTCGCCAGTCGGAACGGTAACGGACACATTGTCCACGGCGCGAATCACGGATTCACCCATGAGGTAGTGGCGAGAGACTTGGTCAAGCTGGATGGCTGGTTGTGCGTCTGGCATAAGAATTGGGTCTCAAGAATACTACGCACGGGAGGCTCTTAAGATTGCGGAATTGGGATGCGCAATGGCCATACGGTTTTCGCAGAGGGGGAGTTAGTGCGTTTCGAGGTCGAGGGCGTAGATTTCCTGAGTGCTAAGGTCACGCGCATACAAACGGAAATTGTCGGGCGAAAGACCACTCCAAACGCCTGAAACCGTGGCCTGAAAGCGGGCAGATCCGACAAGCTAAACAACTCGTCGGATTGGTTCGCGCCTAGCTTTCACGCGGCGCGCCGTGGATGCTCTGTAAGAAAGTTGTCAAAATAAGTGTAGGCGCTGTCTTTTGTCCAACTGGGATAGGCGATGTTGCCCTTCTCCGCGAGCCATTTGGACCACTTCCGAGCGCGGAAATCATAGAGCATAAGGGTGGCAGAATCGCGCGTGAGGGCCGCGAGGTAGCGCCCATCCGGAGACAGGCAGGGGCTGAACAAACCTTCCGAGCCAGGCAAAGGCGAAAACTGCTGTGACCCCCAGATCGAAAATCTGGATGTTTGCGGGCTTCGAATCGGGCGCGGTTGAAAAAATGACCTGGCGGCCATCGGCGGACCAATTGAAGTCCACACCCGTGCCACCTTTCGGGAACAGGTCTTCCGGCGCGCCTCCTTCAGAAGAAACGACCTTTGCGCTCCGCGGACCACCGACAATAAAACTGTTGTAAGCAATGCGTGAACCATCCGGAGACCAGATGGGAAGTACCGCGTTCGTAGGTGAATCCGTGAGTTGCCGGCGATCCGTACCGTCCAGCCGGCTGCGCCACAGGCATCCTTCGGGAACAGTGACATGAGCCACCCACTTACCATCCGGCGAGAACGCCAAGTCCGAGGCCGAGATTCCCGAAAGGTACGGCAGAAACTGGCGGGAAGCCGGGTCATAGCGAACAAGCTGCGCGCGCTGCTGGGTCGCGTTCAAAAAGCTTTTTGCCATCGGTGGAGGGGACAACCGTAAAAAACGAGAGTGGGCCCGCGGTAAGTTGCGCCGGCGCAGAGGAAGACCTGCGAAGAAGCCCCGGCGGCTCGCGCAAAGAGAAAAGATTGAAGGCGGAGATCGTGTCTCCCACGAAAATGTAGTTGCGGCCATCGGGAGTCCACTCGCCACAGCACGCCACCGGCAGAGGCCACTGAGACAAGAGCGGGCGGGAGATGCGAGCCATCGGCGCGGACTTCCCATAGAGATGCGGCAACGCGGTCACGCGACTTTGTAGCGAAGCGAATCCGCGTGCCATCCGGGGAAAAACGAGGGCAGAGCGGAGTGCCGTCCAACTTTGCCGAATAAAGAGAAGATCCTTTCGCATAGATAATTTGGCTCCCGTCCGACGACCAGCCAACCCAGGAAGCCATGATATCGCCCAGGCGCCGAGGAGAGCCGGAGGGCAAGGGCAGGGCCCAGATAGCCATGTCCGTAAAAGTGCCCTCATAACTGCCGATAAGAAGTTGGGAATGATCTGGAGAAATGTCGCTAATAAAAGACGGTTTGGAAAGGCGTAGGAATCGGGAGACCTCAGCGCGCGCTTCGCGGTCGAACTTTTCCAGAGCGTGGGGCGAATTCGCAACCGTTTCCGGAAGGAACTTCAGCGCGGCGTGACGGCCGAGGCGCAGATCCTCGGCTTCGTAGACCTCTCCCCTGCCCCCGGCCCCCAGCTTACGGAGGAGACGGTAGTGAGAGATGACCTGGATGTCCACTTTGCTCTCACAACGATAGAGTAATCCTGCAGCGCGGTAAGGTCAATGAAGGAGAGGATTCTCGGGCGGGTGAAGGGGAACGAAGATAGAATGCGGACGGTTGAAGTGTGTCCATTGCTTGTCGAATGAGCAGCGCGAAACGAGGAGACTAGGAGACAAGGTGAATCGTACCCGTACGGTTGCCGAAGGATTGGCTGTGCCCAAGGTGAAAGCAAGGAGCGAAATGTGAAAGGAATGCATTGGTTGGTGACGGGCGGATTGTTTGCTTTAGCGGGAACGGCGCGGGCACAGAAGCCGCCGCTGCTGCCGGAAAAAGACGTTGCGGCGCTGGCGAATGAATTGAGCGGAGAGACGGCGAAGCGGAATCTCGAAGGGATTGCGCGGCTTCACCGGCAGCGTGGGTCGCAAGGGTTTCATGCCGCGGCGGAACTGGTCGCGGAGCGGCTGCGCACGTATGGGTTGAGCGACGTAGCGATTCTGCCGTTTCCGGCGGATGGGAAGATTTTCTATGGGACGCAACGGTCAAGGCCGGCTTGGGACGCGGAATTGGGAGACCTCTGGGAGTTTGGCGGCGCGGAGGAAACCAAGCCGGGATCCCTCGCTACGCTGGGGATGGCACGCAAGGGAAGAGCGAGTGGCGAGAAGAGAATTGCGAGTTATGAGGCGGAGCCGGTTGTGCTGGCAGAAGACAGCGAAAGCACAGATGTGACAGCGGCGTTGGTGGATGTGGGCGAGGGGACGAAGGAAAGCAATTACTCCGGAAAAGATGTGAAGGGAAAGATTGTACTGGTGAGCGCTCAACCTGGTGCGGTGCAAGATTTGGCCGTGGGAAAGTTTGGCGCGGCGGGAATTGTGAGCTATGCACAGAACCAGAAGACGGCGTGGTGGGGCGAAGACGAGAATCTGATTCGCTGGGGGCATCTGGAGACGTTTTCGCCGAATAAGACTCTTGCGTTCATGGTGTCGCTGAAGACGGCGCGGGAATTACGCGAGCGGCTCGCGAAGGGCGAAAAGATCATGCTGTACGCCGTTGTGAAAGCGGGACAGCATCCGGGAAATTATGAAGTAGTGACGACCACCATTCCGGGAGCGGATGCGAAGTTGAAGGACGAGGAGATTGCGTTTAGTTGCCACCTGGATCACCAGCGGCCGGGAGCGAACGACAATGCCAGCGGCTGCGTGACAATTCTGGAAGTGGCGCGGACGCTGCAGAAGCTGATTAACGAAGGAAAACTGGCGCGGCCCGCGCGGACGATTCGGTTCATTTTTCCGCCGGAGATTGAAGGGACGCTGGCGTTCCTGAATGCCAAGCCGGAATTTGCGAAGCGCATTAGAGCTGTGGTGCACATGGACATGGTGGGAGGCGGGTCGGAGACAAAGGCAGTATTTCATGTGACGCGCGGGCCGATGGGCCTACCGAGTTTTGTGCACGACGTCGCGAGGGCTTTCGCGGAGTGGGTAAACCAGGGATCGTACCAGTTTGCGGCGACGGGAAAGGCTGACTATCCGATGGTGGCGCCAGAGGGCGGGAAGGAGCCGCTCCGCGCGGATTATTCGAGGTACACCATGGGCAGCGACCACGATGTATATCAGGATTCGTCATTCGGGATTCCAGCGATTTATCTGAACGACTGGCCGGACCGGTACATCCACACCAATTTCGACGCGGCGGCGAATATCGATCCGACGAAGCTGAAGCGCGCCGCCTTCATCGGCGCGGCAAGCGGATATTTTCTGGCGGGGATGGGCGATAAGGATTTGCAAAGTGTTTTCAGCCTACTGCGAATGCGGACGTTACGGACGGCAGAGGAACTTCACAGGAAACGTGCGGAGGTCGAAGCCTGTGATGGCGGGGAAATAGAACGGTTTGAGCTGGATCAAGTGCGACCGCTGATGGAGTCCGTGACTCGATTTGCGCCGGATGCCAACGGGCTCCGATGGCCTGCCATTGAAAAGGTTGGAGCAAATATCGCCAACAACGGAGAGGGCATTTGCGGAAAGGTGGAACTAATCCCCGAGGGAACCCCCATTTTTCGACGAAAGTCGGAGCCGAAAGGGCCGCTGGCGGTGTTCGAGTATGACTATTTTGCGGATCACGCCAAGGCAGCGGGCGTAACCACGCCGAAGCTGCTGGGTTACGAAGGATTGTGGGGCGTCGGCGAAGAATACGCGTACGAAGTGTTGAATTTTGCGGACGGGAAACGGAACGCGCAGCAGATACGCGATGCGGTGTCGGCGGAATACGGGCCGGTGCCAGTAGAATTGGTGGTGGAGTACTTGAAGGCGCTGGAGAAGATTGGGGTCGTGGAACAAATAAAATGACACAGGCAGGGAACGAAGAGAGATTCCTCGCATCCGCAGCCGACGCGTTCGTAGGACCGAACGCAGAAGAAAGAATCGGCCCGCTTCGTTCGGAATGACGATATTGACAATATAGGCTGACGGCGCGGTGAATGAGGCGGTGTGCTAGCATCGAGGAATTGTGATTGGGGCACTAGCAAAATGGTTTATGTGAGTGGACCGGCTGAAAAACAGAACCGGTCTTAAAGACCGGCCACGACAAGGAGCGCCCACCTCAGAAGGCGGCCGCTACAGCAACGGGGCCCCGGCAGATGGCAGCGACAATGAAAGCGTTGCGGAAAATGCAGCCTGCGAAGGGCTTGCAGATGGATACGGTCGCGGTGCCGGCGATTGGTCCGACCGACGTGCTGGTGCGCGTGAAGGCAGCGTCGATTTGCGGAACCGACCTGCACATTTACGGGTGGGACCACTGGTCGCAAGGACGCATCAAGCCGCCGCTGACGCTGGGACACGAATTTTGCGGCCACGTCGAGCGCGTGGGCGATGAAGTCACGCCGGTCAAGCCAGGGGATTTTGTCAGTGCAGAGATGCACGTCAACTGCGGGCATTGCCGCCAATGCCGGCTGGGACAGTCGCACATCTGCCAGAACCTGCGTATCATCGGGATCGATCAAGACGGTGCGTTCGCGGATTTCGTAAAGATCCCGGGGTCGAACATCATCAAGCTGGATCCGAGCATTCCCGAGCACTATGGAGCCATTCTCGATCCGTTGGGAAACGCCGTGCATGCGGTGCTGGCGGGGCCGATTGCAGGACAAACCGTTTTGGTGACAGGTTGCGGGCCGATTGGGCTGATGTCGATTGCGGTGGCGAAAGCGTGCGGAAGCTCGACGGTGTTTGCGACGGAAACCAACGAGGCGCGGCGCGCGATGGCCAAGAAGATGGGCGCGGACGTGGTGCTGAATCCCAAGACGGAAGACGCAATGAAGCGGATTTTGGCCGAAACAGGCGGCACGGGCGTGGATGCGCTTTTGGAAATGAGCGGGAATCCGCAAGCGATCCAGCAGGGCTTCGAGGCGCTGCGAGCGGGAGGACGCGCGTCGCTGCTGGGGATTCCCACGGAGAATGTGCCGCTGGATCTGGTGAACGACGTGATTTTCAAGGGCGCGACCGTGCAAGGGATTTACGGGCGGCGGATGTATGAAACGTGGGTGCAGATGACGGCACTGCTGAAAGCAGGGCGGCTGAATCTGGAATCCCTTTTTGGACAGCGCGCGCCACTCGCGAACTTCGAGAGTGCTTTTGCGAAGCTGCAAGAGGGCTTGCCGGGCAAAATTTTGCTCTACCCTGACGGCGTGCGGCGCTAAACTGATTCCCTTTCGTTCTCTCTGCAAATCCAGTCTTGCGTTCAGGCGCACAGAATCATGACTTCCACCATAGTCGCTCCTCCGCTTGCAGGAAACGTGCTTGGATCGAGTGCGGATAATTTCCTCTTCATGACCGTCGAGCGTCTATCAATCGATTCAGGATATTCATGCGAACTGAGGGAACGCACCCCTGCGGTGCTAGCAGCGGTGTTTCGAAGACATGATTCCGAGCTAGGGAACGCTTAAAAAGTAATTCGGGGGTTTACCCTAAGCTTGCGCAGGAGCACAATAGAGACTCCCCCCGGCCGATGCCTACCATCAGGAGCGACAACATGTCGGAGACCGCCACGTTGGCGACGAAGCAAAATCCACTGCAGTACGTCCCAGACCAACTAAATGAGCTGCGCGCAAAGGGCGTGGTCCCGAAACTGCGCGTCCTCGAAGGCGAACAGAGGCCCGTATGCATCTTTGACGGTCGGGAAGTGATCAACCTCGCCTCGAACAATTACTTGGGTCTGACCACGCACAAAGCGTTGCGCAAAGCCGCACTGGACGCGGTGAAACGCTACGGCGCGGGAGCGGGAGCGGTTCGCACGATTGCCGGGACCATGAAGCTGCACATGGAACTGGAAGAACAGATTGCAGCGTTCAAGAAAGTGGAAGCGTGCGTGGTGTTTCAGTCAGGGTTTACGGCGAACGCGGGGACGGTTTCAGCCGTGCTGGGCAAGGATGATCTGATTGTTTCGGATGAACTGAATCATGCGTCGATTATTGATGGCGCGCGACTCTCGAAGGCGACCATCAAGGTTTTCAAGCACAAGGACGCGCAGGATTGTGAGCGCATTCTGCAGGAACACGCGAGCTTCCCCGGGAAGAAGCTGATTATCACCGACGGCGTGTTTTCGATGGACGGCGACATCGCGCCGCTGCCGCAATTGTGCGATCTGGCGGAAAAATACAATTGCATCATGATGGTGGACGACGCGCATGCTTCGGGCGTGCTGGGCAGCAATGGCCGCGGCACGATCGACCATCACCAGTGCCATGGACGCGTGCACATTCAGGTGGGAACCTTGAGCAAGGCGATTGGCGCGATGGGCGGCTACGTATGCGGCTCGCGCGACCTGATCGATTTTCTCTATTTGCGCGCTCGGCCATTTTTGTTTTCGACCTCGCACCCGCCTGCGACGGTGGGAGCATGCCAGGCGGCGTTTACGCTGCTGGCTTCGCCCGAAGGCGAAAAGCTGGTCAAGAAACTCTGGGCCAACACGAAATTCTTCAAGCGCGAATTGAAGAAACGCGGATTCCAGTTCAAGGGCAGCGAGACGCCGATCATTCCGATCCACGTAGGAGAAGCCGCGAAAGCTTTTGAGTTTTCGAAAAAGCTTTTTGAAGCCGGGGTTTTTGCTCCTGCGGTCGGCTACCCGGTCGTCGCGGAGGGCAAGGCGCGGCTGCGGGCGATTGTCAGCGCAGCGCACAAACGCGAGCAATTGCTACGGGCTGCGAACATCCTTGGCGAGGTAGGCAAGTCGCTAGGTGTGGTTTAAAAACTACGGCTCCGGCAACGGCCCCCGGCAAAAGCTCGACCGTGTAATTGCTGCATTCCCCCGGTCATTTCTCGACGGCTAGGGAGTGCCACCGGGAACGTAACTCAATGAAAATAAATGTCTTAGAGATAGGCACGAGCTTTGCCGCTATTAATGCACGTCTTAAATACCCTTCTGTCCAAGGGTATCGGGGTTTAACTTCCATCGTAGGAATGTTTTGAGGAGGTCTATCCGATCATGTATCGCATAGGAATCTCGATTGTTGTGGGGGCGCTCTTTGCGGTGGGCGCGGCGGCGCAATCGCAAGCGCCAGCGCAAGCCGGAGCACAAGCTGGCGGGCAAGCCTCGGTCCAAACCGGCAACACGCAAGCCGTGGCGGGAGCTTCTAGCTCTACTTCGGCAGCGACGGCGCAGGATGGGCAAGCCAATGCCGGGCTGGCCAATGGAACAACTTTCAACGCAGAGTTGAGTTCACCGGTCGACTCGAAAAAGTGCAAGCCAGGCGATGCAGTCAATGGGCGCACGACCGAAGCCGTCAAGTCTAAAGGCAAGACCGTTATTCCCAAGGGCTCGAGGTTGGTGGGCCACGTGACACAGGCTTCGGCACGCGTCAAAGGGGAGGCGGAATCTTCTCTCGGCATTGTGTTTGACCAGGCGATCCTGAAGAACGGAGAGGAAATTCCGCTCAACGTCGCGATCCAAGCGCTGGCTTCGGCACAAAGCGGCGCGTCGATGGCCGGCGAGGAGATGAACACGATGGGTGGCCTCAGCGGCTCCGCGGCAGGCTCGGGTATGGCGGGCGCACGCGGTGGACTGGGCGGTGTGACTCCCGCAGCGGGCGGCGCCGTGGGCACCGTGACGAACACTGCTGCGAATGCTGGCGGGGCTGCAAGCGGCACGTTGAATTCGGCGGCCAGCGCAGGCGGGAACGTTGCCGGTGCTTCTCGCGGGGCGGTGGGCGGACTGGACGCTGCGGGGCAGCTTACCTCGAATAGCCAGGGCGTTTTCGGTTTAAATGGCTTGAACTTGAACGCTGCGGCTTCGAATGCGACGCAGGGCAGCGTGATCACCTCGACGGGAAAGAACGTGCGCCTCGACAGCGGGACGCGCATGCTGCTGGTGACGCAAGCGCAGGCCGGTTCGGCAAGCGAGTCCAAACACGCTGCAGAGAGCAAGCCGAACCAGAAATCCGCGCGAAAGCCGGAACGAGACAAGTCCGAAAGACCGTAGCGGTTGTCTTGCCTTCTTATTAATTGGCCGCGCCAGGGAGTGAAAACCTGGCGCGCGTTTTATTTCTGTGCGAGCTGGCGGTTTAGCGTTTCGGTGTCGCCCAGGACAAATCCGCGCGTGATTTTGCTTTTCCTAAATTCAAAAATAGCAAGCCCCTGATATTTGATCTTGTTTCCGCTACCTGGAAAACCGAATAGTTCCCCGCGATGCGTGCCGGTGTAGGTGAGTCGAGCCGCGACTTTATCGCCCTCGGCGATCAGCTCTACGATGTGATTGTGAAAATCGGAAAATGCCGAGCGGATGCGGCTCACGTATTTCAGCGATCCCCTTCACCGCTGTGCCAATCGAGCCGTGAAAGACAATCTCGGAAGAAATGAGTTCCTCGAGAGCGGGCACGCTCCAAGCGTTCCACACTTCCGCATAGTATCGGCGCACTAGCGATTTCTTGTCGGGCACAAATTCCTTCCTTGCGTGCAGGTCCGCTCGCAAGACCGTCGCCCGCAACTTCCAAATTGCTGCCTGGCTTTCCTTGAGCGCGATTCGCTTTCGGGATCCCCGGCCCATTGCTCTTACTTTGCTATACTCGGCCGCATGGCTGCGGCGCCGAAAAAACTCTTCCTCGTGGACGCGATGGCGCACATTTATCGTGCGTTCTTTGCGCCCATGCCGCAGCGGCTGACCGGGCCGAACGGCACGCCCACGAACGTTCCCTTTCTTTTTGGAAATATTCTCAAGCGTTTGATCAAAGACTACGAGCCGAAATACATCGGAATCGTTTTCGATCCGCCGGGGGCCACGTTTCGCGACAAACTGTTCGAACAATACAAAGCCCAGCGGCAGCCGATGCCAGATGACATGCGCGTGCAGATTCCCTTGGTACGCCGGCTTTGCGAAGCCATGCGTTTGCCGATCCTGGAAGAAAGAGGATACGAAGCGGACGACGTAATCGGAACGATAGCCACGCAAGCCGCCAAGCAGGGCTTCGAAGTGCTCATCGTCAGCAACGACAAAGACATGATGCAGCTCGTGGGGGAAAACGTGCGCACGCTGAAGACGGGTTCCGGGGCCAAAAAGGGAGACATCCTCGTTGATGAAGCAAAGGTCCAGGAGTTGCTCGGCGTGCCTGCGGAGAAAGTCGTCGACTATATGGCGCTTCTTGGCGATACAGTTGACAACATTCCCGGCGCAAAGGGAATCGGAGAAAAAGGTGCGGCTGAGTTGATCCAGAAATACGGCAGTGTGGAGAAGGCGCTCGAGCACGCTGACGAAGTTTCGAACAAGCGCTACCGCGAGGCACTCCAGCAGCAGCGCGACCAGGTGCTGATGTCCAAACAGCTTGCCACGATTGCCACGGACGTGCCGTTGGAGCTGGATTTGCACGCGCTCGAGTGCCGCGAACCAGATATGCCCACGCTGGCCGCACTTTATCGCGAGTTGGGTTTCAATTCCCTGCTAAAGGAGCTCGGAGCTAGCGCCGCGGCGGCTTCCGCGCCGTCCGTTTCGGCGGCAGGGGAGAAAGCTGATTCCGCTCAGCTTGCAAACGCCGCGGAATTTCGCGAATACCTGACAAAGCTGCCGGCGAAACAGTCGCTTGCGGTGTGGCTGAACCTCGATCTGGGCCAGCGCGAATCGGAAGGATTGGGGACGCGCATCGTGGCTATTGAAGTTTCCCCAAAAGCAGGAGAGGGGCGCTCGGTCTGGACCGATGAAAAAGGCGAAGTACTGAAGGCCCTTGCGCCGTTGCTTGAAGACGCGAAGCGGCCGAAAATCGTCCACGATCCAAAAATTCTTCCCTTGCTCGCGGGGAAAACGAACAACATCCAGCATGCCACGCAGCTTTATTCGTACCTGTTGCGGCCCACGACCGGGAACCACAATTTCGACGATGTGGTCATGCGCCAGTTCAACATCATGCTGGGGGGTGGCCCTGGGGAACGAGCTGATTATCTCCAGCGGCTGGCGCCGGCGCTGCATGAGCAAGTGAAAGAGCAGCAGCTTGAAAAAGTTTACGAAGAAATCGATTTGCCGCTCGCGCCGGTGCTCGCCGGAATGGAACGCCTGGGAATTCGCGTCGAACCAAAAGAGCTGGGAAAAATGTCGGAGGCGATGGACAAAGAGGTCCGGCGCCTGGAAAAAGAAATCTGGGAAATGGCGGGAGTGGAATTCAATGTCAATTCGCCGCTGCAGCTCGCCGAAATTCTTTTTGACAAGTTGAATCTGCAGCCGAACGCGCGAAGAGGAAAAGCAAAAGCGCGCTCGACCGCAGCGGACGTTTTGGAGGAACTCTCTGCGCAGCATCCGCTGCCAGGGAAGGTCATCGAATTTCGCGAAGTTTCGAAGCTGAAGTCGACTTACGTCGACGCCCTGCCCAAGCTGATTCATCCAGAGACCGGGCGGCTGCACACCAGTTTTTCGCAAACTGGCACAGCAACCGGACGGCTCAGCTCGAGCGACCCCAACTTGCAAAACATCCCGATTCGCACCGAGCTTGGCCGGCAGATTCGCGCCGCGTTTGTTGCAGGGAAGGGTAATGTCCTGCTCTCCGCGGATTATTCGCAAATCGAGCTGCGCGTGATGGCGCATTTTTCGAAAGATCCGGTGCTAGTAGAGGCGTTTCGCAACGGCGAGGACATCCATGCGCGCACGGCGCAAGAAGTCTTCGGCGTCGGCCCATTGGCGCAAACCGCGGACCATCGCCGAGCAGCGAAGGCCATCAACTTCGGAATCATTTATGGCCTCTCTCCGTTCGGTCTCGCGCAGCAACTGGGCATCGAGCAAAAAGAAGCGGCGCAGTTTATCAATGCTTATTTCACGCGGTACCGAGGCGTGAAGGAATATCTGGACAACATGCTTGCCGAAACGCGCAAGACAGGCGTAGCAAAGACGCTGTTCGGAAGAATTCGCCCGATTCCCGAGATTACTTCGCCGCAGGTGCAATTGCGCAACTTTGCGGAGCGAACCGCGCTCAATTCCCCGCTGCAAGGCACAGCCGCCGATCTTATCAAAATGGCGATGATCAACATTGACCGCAGACTGGCGGAGGAAGAATTTGAGGCCAAAATGATCTTGCAAGTGCACGACGAACTGCTTTTCGAAGTGCCTGCGAAAGAATTGGCCAAACTGAAAAAGCTGGTGAAGGAAGAAATGGAAGGCGTTTACCAGATGGAGGTCCCGATTGTGGTGGAAATCGGCGTAGGACCCAACTGGCGCGACCTAGATTGAACTTTACTTGACTCCAAGACGCACCTTACTTGTCTCTCTGTCGCGTCCGGGATTGGGGTGTTTTACGGATAGCGAACGCTCCTGCCGTTATGCCTAAATCTCCTTGGACATCGGTCTCTTGTTTCGCCAAGTCTAGGGGGAACGCGGCCCTCGCTCCCTTTGAATTTTGACGGATTTCTTTTCCGTTCAGAAAAACCCCCTCCCAGTCCATTGCGAGGTTCTTCATGCGCCGGCTGTCGCTCCTGTTTCCTGCTATTGGTCTATTCCTGTACCTGACTGGCTGCGGTACCACCACGCGAATCGTCCGGCCAATCACGGTGACGGTCTCGCCCTCCACTGCAAGCGTTGGCGTGGGCCAGACGCAAACATTCACTGCGACTGTGACCGGCACACCCATTCTGGGTGTCACCTGGACGCTGACGCAAGGCGGAACAGCGTGTTCACCGGGCTGCGGCACTATCTCACCGACGAGCACCACCAGCGCTGCACCAACGACCTACACCGCTCCCGCGGCGCTGCCAACTCAGGGAGCTACGGTGACGATAACAGCCACGTCGGCCGCGGACACCTCCGTATCTGGGTCCGCAACGATCACGATCATGCAGAACGTGAGCGTGTCTATCTCGCCGTCCACGGCGAGCGTTCAAGCGGGCCAGACGCAGGGCTTCACGGCGACAGTGACCGGAACAAGCAACAACGGTGTGAATTGGACGGTTTCCTGTTCAGCTTCGGCGTGCGGGTCAATCTCACCCGCCTCGACTGCAAGCGGCACACCCACAACCTATACTGCGCCAGCGACGGTATCAGCCAATCTGACGGTGATGGTCATGGCCACCTCTGTTGCGGACCCGAGCAAGTCCGCTTCAGCAACTGTGACAGTAACGCCACCGCCGCCCATTACAGTGACGATTTCGCCGGCCTCCGCCAACGTGCCAGCAGGCGGCACGCAGGCTTTTACGGCTGCGGTTAGCAACGATCCTAGCAATAAGGGCGTGACCTGGACGATCTCCTGTTCAGCTTCGGAATGCGGGGCGGTCTCGCCCGCTTCGACTGCGAGCGGCGCATCCACGACCTACACTGCGCCCGCGACGGTGTCAGCCAATCTGGCGGTAACGATCACGGCGACTTCTGTGGCAGACACGACGAAGTCTGCTTCCGCAGCCGTCACGGTCACACAGGGCGTCAGCGTCTCGGTGTCGCCGACGACCGCGACCGTGGTGGTAGCGCAAACTCAGCCGTTCACGGCCACCGTCACGGGAACGACCAACACCAGCGTCACCTGGACGCTTTCGCAAGGGGGCGCTGCATGCTCGCCGACCTGCGGCACGATTGCTCCAGCTACCACCACCACCGGCGTGCCCACAACCTACACGGCTCCGGCAACCGTCCCGGCAATTCCGACAGTAACGGTGACGGCTACCTCCGTCGCGGACACCACGAAGTCCGCTTCCGCCACGGTCACGATCACGAGCCAAACCGGTGGAACCGTAGCGGTTAGCCCCGCCACAGCAACCGTAGAAGTTTTCACCACGCAGCAATTCTCCGCAACGATCAACGGCCAGCCGACCACCGCCGTGACCTGGCAGGTAAATGGAACAACCGGCGGGAACACCATCACCGGGAGCATTTCGACGAGCGGCCTATACAGCGCGCCGCACTCCATCTCGAACAGCATCATTCAAGCGAACGGCGCGCCTGTCACCGTAACGGTCACCGCGGTTTCCATGGCGAACCCATCGAATTCCGGATCGGCTACCGTAACACTGACGGTCCCGGGTAAGAGCGCTGAGAACACACCGATTGAACTGGGCAGTTCTGGCAGCAACGCGCTGGACTTCAACACCAACGGCGGAAATACGACCTGCTGTGGGGGTACGCTGGGCGCGCTCCTGGCGAATGGGGCAACCCAATATATTCTTAGCGCGGATCACGTGCTGGCTCGCAGCGGCGCAGGCTCAGCAGGGGAAGCCATCCTTCAACCGGGGTACATCGACACGAATTGCAGTTCGCAAGGAACAAAGACGGTCGCCAACCTGACGCAAGGTTCCATTAATCTGCAAAACATGGCCGCGACCACGGTGGATGCAGCCATTGCGCAGGTTGCTTCGGGTGCGGTCGATTCCTCCGGGAAAATCCTCATGCTTGGGAACGCGGTAGATGCCAGTGGCGTGCCTGTACCCGGAGCACCTCATGCCGGGCAAGGGCAAGCGCCGTCGGTCGGTCTCGCGGTAGCGAAGTCAGGCCGCACCACCGGACTTACATGTTCCACTATCAGCTCGATCATGGATACGGTCAACGTGCAGTACTCCACGAATTGCGATGGCACCGGCCAAATATTCACCATAACTTATTCCAATCAGGTGGATGTTATCGGCGGCGATTTTTCCAGCGCCGGAGACTCGGGATCGCTCATTGTGACGCAGACCGATGCGACTCCTGTGGCGCTGCTCTACGCCGATTCGAAGACAGACACAGTCGGCAATCCTGTCTCAGATGTGCTGAAATTCTTCGCTTCCAACGGCAACACAGTCAGCTTCGTCGGCGGCAGCCGCGGGCCGGGGGCGACTCCGCAGGTGATTGGCTGCACCTTGCCGGGCCCGCTGGCAGCGATGGCAGCGCGGTTGGCAGTGCAAAAAGTGACTCCGTCCCAGGACGCGCTGGTCCGGGCAACCGCCGTGAGGGATAGGCACGCCGCGGAATTACTGCGACATCCTGAAGTGCAGGCTGTCGGCGTGGGCCCGAGTTATGACAATCCGTCCGAATCGGCAATCGTGCTTTTTGTGATGGAAGGACAAGCAAGATCCAACCTGCCCACCGAGATCGAGGGAGTGCGCACGCGCATCATCGAAGTACAGCAGCCCTCGCCGCATGGCGTGCTTTCTGCGGAAGAGAGCGCTGTACTCGAACAGTCTACGGCGCCGCCACAGATGGTTTATCCCATCTCAGAGGCGGAACTGCAGCGGGCAAAGGTTGTACACGCAGTGCATGTGGATGAGCTAATGAAGATGGGTGGCGTGCAGGGCGTTGGCATCACCGCAAGCGTGGATTCGCCCGGCGAGGCAGCGCTGATGATCTTCCTCATCCAGGGAGTGTCGCATCCTGCGATCCCGCCTGTGATCGATGGGTTGCGCACGCGCGTACGGGAAACTACCCCCTTCCGCGCGAGGCTGGATGGCGCCTCACCGCAGCGTAGTTGCCACCTGCCAATCACAAGAAAAAAACAAGCAGCGCCTACTCCGGGACCAGACCCGCGGCCTTAGAAGCATTTCGGGCATTTGCGCTCGAAGAAACTCTTGTGAAATCTTTGCTGAGCAGAACGTTCGCTGTGCTAACGTGAGTTGTCCCCCCTCTCCCGGGGCTTCTCATGCGAACTGCGGTCTTGCTGATTCCCATCCTTGCGGCTTCTCTGTTCCTCAGCTCTTGCGGCGGGAGCAGTGCGCCTCCCCCTCCGCCGGTCTCCGTCACGGTCGTGCCAGCTTCCGCTACGGTAAGTCCCGGCACAACCAGGCAATTCATAGCCACGGTTGCCGGGGCCACGAATACAGCCGTAACCTGGCAGGTCAACGGGACCACCGGCGGCAACACGACCACCGGCACAATTAACACAAATGGCTTGTACACTGCTCCTGGCACTATCCCCAATCCCGCAACGGTAACGGTGACGGCGGTATCGGCCGCGAATGCGGCAGATTCCGGCTCAGCTACGGTCACGATTGCCCAGCAAGTCGCGGTAACGGTGACTCCGAACCCGATCAGCGTGGCAATTTTCACGACGCAGCAGTTCTCTGCCACGGTGAATGGAGTCCCGAGCACCGCGGTGACCTGGCAAGTCAACGGAGTCACCGGCGGCAGCCAGAACACGGGGTACATTTCAAGCTCGGGGCTTTTTGTCGCGCCTAGTGGGGTTCCGACGACCTCCAGCGGAAACGGCGGCGTTACTACTGCCCCGGTCGCGGTGACCGCGGTTGCGAACGCAAACTCTTCCGGATCGGCAACCGTGACAATCTTTCCGTCCAATCAGAATTTGCAGGCGGGACCCATCGCGTTCGGAACGTCCGGTGGGAATCAGAATGATTCAAGCACGAGTGGGAACACCATCACTTGCTGTGGTGGGACGCTCGGCTCGTTGGTCGCGCGGGGCGGCACCCAGTACATCCTGAGCAATAATCACGTGCTCGCGCGTACCGATCTTGCGGCTCTTGGTGAGTCCATAATCCAGCCCGGACTCGTCGATACCCGTTGCGGACAAGGAGCCTTTTCTACTGTGGGGCACCTTTCTCAGTTTTACAATCTGGAGACGGGATCGGCTCCCAAAATCGACGCGGCCATCGCGCAGGCGGTCACCGGAGCCGTCGACAGCACGGGGAACATTCTTTTTCTGGGCGCCTCGACCGATCCAAATAATGTTCCGTTACCGGGCGCTCCGCGCGCAGGTTCTGGCGTCACAGCTACCCCCAACACTTTGGTGGCGAAAAGCGGCCGCTCGACCGGCCTAACCTGCTCGACAGTTCTGGCAACGAACACCACGGTGTCGGTCCAGTATCAGAAAGGTTGTGGAACGGGAACGATATTCACCGAAATGTTTGCGAATCAGGTGGACATTGCGGGAGGCAGCTTCAGTGCCCCGGGCGATTCCGGATCGATCATCGTCACGCAAAACACAGCCGATCCCGTGGCGCTGCTTTACGCTGGCTCCGACACCGATAGCGTGGGCAATTCTGTTTCCGACGTGCTGAACTTCTTCCAGAGCGGTGGCAACGCCATGACCTTCGTAGGCGGCTCGACACCACACGCAGTCATTGGTTGTAGCTTGCCACTGAAACCTGCTTCGGCCAGTTTGACTTTGCCGACTTTGACAGCCTCCGCCGCAGCGCTTCAGAAGGCCTTTGCCGCGCGCGATGCCCACGCTCCTGAACTCCTTGCGCACCCGGAAGTGCAAGCGGTCGGCGTCGGCGCCTGTTACGACCATCCTGGGGAGCCGGCCATTTTGCTTTTCGTAACGAAGGGACAACCACACACGAATCTTCCGACATGGGTGGATGGCGTCACCACGCGCATCGTCGAGGGCGAACTCTTCGCGCACCGAGGCATTCTAACCGCTGGGGAGAGCGCGGCGCTGGAACAGTCCATCCAGCCCCCGCAGCTGGCTTACTCCATTTCTGATAGCGAACTGGCCCGCGCCCAAGCCGTGCACAGCATTCACGTGGAAGGATGGATGCAGCAGCCTGGAGTGCAAGGATTTGGCGTTGGCTCGAGCGCGGATTCGCCCGGCGAGGCGGCGCTGGTGATCTTCCTGATTCGCGGAGCGGCGCATCCGGCAATTCCGCTGGTCATTGATGGCGTGCGAACGCGAGTGCGGGAATCCAGCCGCTTCCGCGCCGGTTTTGGCGACTCTGCCCAACAGCGCGGTTGCTTGGTCCCTAGCGCGCGAAAAAAGCAGGTAAAGCGGCCGCGGCGGTAGCTGGGAAAACGGATCGGCAAGCCCGAATCCTCCTACTCCATTACTCCATTCTTCACCCTTTTCTTCTCTGGCGTCTGGGCGTAGAATCCGCTCAAAATCAAGCCGAGTTCGCTCCTTCGGCGGCGCTCGACCTGTCGGGAGGATACTATGTATAAACCTTTCCTTCTTCTCTGCGCATTTTTACTTGCAAGTATTGCGATTGCGCGAGGGCACCAAAGTGCAACTCAGGAAAAATCGGGATCCGCAGAACCCACGATGACGCCGGAAGATGTCGCCAAAAAGAACCCTATTGCCCCCACACCGGAGGGGTTGGCCGAGGCGCGCAAACTCTTTGGTTATCACTGCGCCATGTGTCATGGCAAGGAAGGCGACGGCAAGGGCGACCTGGCCCAAGAAATGAAATTGGAACTACACGACTGGCGCGACGCCTCCTCCATCGGGAAAATAACCGACGGCGAGCTCTTTTGGATCATCAGCAACGGGAAAGGCAAGATGCTCGGAGGGGAAGGCGACCGCACGCCGGAAAAAATGCGCTGGAACCTCGTGAACCTCGTGCGCTCTTTTGGCAAGAAGGGCGCGCCAGCCGGGGACAAACCCAAGACCGAAAACCCGCAACATTAGTTGAGTGTTTCTTCCTGTTGGTTGCGTGTAGCGCTACTCACGCCCAGCGAATCCACATTCCTGTGCCTTCGTGCAGCCAGCCGCATTGCGGCTTATTGGCTCGTGGTATGCTCGCATAGAGAGAATTTCAAAAGGAGCACATTTATGGCGCACGCGCCGCAATTTCTGAAGCTGGTCAATGAGTCGAAGAAGAAGGTCAAAGAGACGAACGTAGCCGAAGTCAAGCGCCGCATCGATGCCGGAGAAAAACTTCTCCTGGTCGATGTTCGCGAGGACAACGAATGGGGCAACGGACATATTCCTGGAGCGATCCACCTGGGGAAAGGCGTCATTGAGCGCGACATCGAACAGGCCGTACCCGATACCAAGACAAAACTCGTCCTCTACTGCGGCGGCGGCTTCCGCTCCGCGCTGGCGGCGGAAAATCTGCAGAAGATGGGCTACTCCAACGTGGAATCGATGGACGGCGGCTGGAAAGGTTGGGTCTCCTCGGGACTGCCAACAGCCAAGGGCTAGCAATTTTTCGTGGGTCTGCTTCCGATGGAAAAAAACTGGCTGGGGCGGGAGGATTCGAACCTCCACCATCCTCATTAACAGTGAGGTGTCCTACCGGTTGGACCACGCCCCAGCGGGCGCCAATTCCCCGACAATCGCGGGGAAATGAAGTAGGCGGGCTCTGCCGCAACACCAGCCGGCACGCTTATCTCTAAAATACCACGGAATCGACGCGGGGCGCTCGGCCGTTGTTCAAAGAATCTTTTCACCCGTTTGCCTCTCTCGTGCATCTAGAACCATGGAAGCCGACATTCAGAAGGAGTGGAAGGGCATTCGCGCCCTTTTTTGAAGAAGCTGGAGAATCTGAACTGAACAAAGCCGGCGGACGATCCCGGCAGTACTTGATGGAGATGGGCCACCGAACGGTCAGTGCAAACGAACCCGCGTCAGGTTTTTACCGATACGCCGCGGGCGAGCGTTTTTGTATTCTGGGAAGACGCCGCAAAGGAAAAATGCGTTTGAAATTTGCGACATGAAAAAAGTTGAAGCAGAAGTCTAAGACCGAAGTTCTCAGAAAGGTTGCAATCCAGAAAGTTTTGGTGGAAACTATGCGGTCGACTGGTCCGGGTTTGCACTTCTCGGTTAACACGTGGGACGCCCTAGCGTAAGGGCCCATTCAGCGCGCTCCCCGCCAAAGTGCAAAAAACGAACATGGCCCAGATTTTTCATCGAAGCACAAACTTCATCGCCCGATTTACTGTCTTCTCGTTTATTTTTATCATGGGTTTTGCGGTCTTGGCGGTGCTCCAGGCGGCACGTTCTCCTTACATGACGCGGCAGAACATCACGCGCGAACAACCCGTGCAGTTCAGCCACAAACATCATGTGGGAGACGACGGAATCGATTGCCGCTATTGCCACACGAGCGTAGAGATTTCAGCGGTGGCGGGAATCCCTCCGACGAAGACCTGCATGAACTGCCATTCCGTACTGTTCAGTAATGCGGGCTATCTCGATCCGGTACGCGAAAGCTATCGCACCGACACCTCGATTGAATGGGTCAAGGTGCATCGGCTGGCGGACTTCGTGTATTTCAACCACAGCATACACGTCAACAAGGGCGTCGGCTGCACCACCTGTCACGGCCCGATCGACCAGATGCCGCTGGTCTTTCAGGCCAGCACGCTGCTCATGCAGTGGTGCGTAGATTGCCACAGGAATCCCGCGCCGAACCTCCGGCCAATGGACAAGGTATTTGCGATGGATTGGAAACCCGGAGCCGATCAGGAGGAATTGGGCCAGAAATTCATGGAGGAACGAAAGATTCGGACAGCGGCCGAGCTGACCAGTTGCTCGACCTGTCACCGCTAACGGATCGTATGAGCGCGCAACCTGAAGAAGACCACCAAGACGATAGGCCGGCAATAGGCCAAAAGTTGGAAGAGCTGTCTCTGTCGCCGCCTCCCCTAGATTTGACTGCGGTGCGCGCGCAATTGCGAGCCAAGACGGGCAAGCAATATTGGCGCACGCTCGAGGAACTCTCCGGAGATCCCCGTTTTGAAGAGTTGCTCCACAGGGAGTTCCCGCGTCAGGCCCCATCGGAGTGGGACGACTCCGTCAACCGGCGAGACTTCCTAAAACTCATGGCCGCCTCGCTCGCGTTGGCCGGCCTTAGCGGTTGCGAGCGCCTCCCAGAACAGCACGTTGTTCCCTACGTCAAGCAGCCCGATGGCTTGGTGCTCGGCAAGCCGCAGTTTTACGCCACGGCCATGCCTTTTCTAGCGGACGCCATCGGCTTGCTGGTCGAAAGCCACGAAGGACGGCCCACGAAGATTGAAGGCAATCCGGACCATCCTGGGAGCCTCGGCGCGACCAACGTCTATGCGCAAGCTTCGATCCTCAATCTGTACGATCCGGACCGCGCGCAAACGGTCACCAAAGCGGGCGAAATCCGGACCTGGTCGCAGTTCCTGGACGCCGCGCAGGGGGTGGCGGCAACACTCAAGGCCACACGCGGCGAAGGCCTGCGCATTCTCTCGGGAATCATCACTTCGCCGACACTCATCGCACAGATCGAAACGCTTTTGTCACTCTACCCGCTGGCCAAATGGCACCACTGGGAGCCAGCCGTGGGCGACGGCGCGCGCGAGGGCGCGAAGCTAGCGTTCGGGGCTTACGTCAACACCGTTTACCGTCCTGGAAAAGCGGACGTCATTCTGTCGCTCGATTCAGATTTTCTCGCTAGCGGTCCGGGGCACATTCGCTACGCGCGGGAGTTTTACCAGCGTCGCAAGCTGAACAGCCCGGGCGCTACGATGAACCGGCTCTACGTTGTAGAGCCCACACCTAGCGTGACGGGAGCGAGCGCCGACCACCGGCTGCCGCTGCGCGCCTCGGAAGTCGAACCGTTCGCGCGAGCTGTCGCGCAAAAGCTCGGAATCGGTGGTCCCACAAGAGTTCCACCGGCTGCGGAGAAGTGGCTCGAGGTTGTGGCGCGTGACCTAGAGAAGCACAAAGGCGCCTCGCTGGTGGTTGCCGGAGAGTACCAGCCCGCGGAAGTTCACGCGCTCGCGCATGCCATCAACGCAGAGCTCGGCAATGTGGGCGCCACGTTGTATTACACCGATCCCGTCGAAGCGCATTCGGTAAATCACCTGGAATCCCTCCGCGAGCTTTGCGCGGATATCGACGCGAACAAAGTCGATACCCTCCTGATCCTGGGGGTCAATCCCGTTTACACCGCGCCGCACGACTTTGATTTTGTGTCGAAGCTCAAATTCGACGAGCAGCACAAGCGCAAGAAGATCCAAACGGTCATTCACGTCAGCTCGCATTTTGACGAGACCTCGGAATACTGCGACTGGCACGTGGCGGAATCGCACTATCTGGAGACCTGGGGGGATGCGCGAGCGTTTGATGGGACCGTCAGCGTGGTACAACCGCTGATTGCGCCGCTCTATCGCACGCACTCCGCCCGCGAGGCGGTCGGAGCGTTTACCGACAAGCCGGGCCTCTCCGATTATGACGCCCTGCGCGAGAGACTGAAGGCCGCGAATCCTTCCGGCGACTTCGAAAAATTCTGGCGCAAGACACTGCACGATGGGATGGTAGTGGGCTCGGCGCTGCCGCCCAGTAAGCTCGCGCTGAAGTTCAGCTTGGCAAACCTTCCCGCACCTAAGTCGCTTCCCGGGGACGACCTTGAATTCGTCTTCCGCCCGGATCCCTGCGTGTACGACGGGCGCTTTGCCAACAACGGCTGGCTCCAGGAATTGCCGAAGCCGGTGACCAAGCTCACCTGGGACAACGCGGCACTGGTCAGCCCGAGGACCGCGGAGAAACTGGGCCTGACGCAACGCATCGCCCTGCGTGGCGGCGAGCACGGCCAGATTCTTTCCAATGTCTTGGACATCGCGCTTTCCGGAAGCAAGGTGACGGCAGCCGCATGGATCCTGCCCGGCCAGGCCGATGGCGTGGTCGTACTGCCGCTGGGGTATGGCCGCAAAAGAGCCGGCTACACCGGCACAAACAAGGGCTTCAACGCCTACGCCGTGCGCCATTCCGATGCCCTTTGGGCGGCAGCTGCGCAAGCCAGCGCTATTCAGAAAAACGGCGACAATTACCCGCTAGCCTGCACGCAATATCATTTCAACATGGAAGGCCGGCAAATCCTCGCCGCCGGCACGCTCGAGGAATACCGCAAAAATCCGGCCTTTGCGCACCACGATCAGGAGTTCCAGAAGAAAAAGAAGGATGAGCTGACGCTTTACAAGGAAGAAGAGAACCCCTACGACAAGATGCAGTATCGCTGGGCGATGGCCATTGACCTGAACAGCTGCAACGGATGCAACGCCTGCGTCGTGGCTTGCCAGTCGGAAAACAACATCGCCGTGGTCGGCAAAGAGCAGGTTATGCGCGGACGAGAGATGCACTGGATTCGCATCGACCGCTACTACGGGAACGTCAAAGCCAACGTCGGCGATCCTCGCGCTCAGGATGAATCGCTCGACAATCCCGAGACGTTCTTCCAGCCCGTGCCGTGCCAGCAGTGCGAAAATGCGCCTTGCGAAGAGGTTTGCCCCGTAGGCGCGACGGTGCACAGCGCCGAGGGCCTGAACGACATGGTCTACAACCGGTGCATCGGCACGCGCTACTGCTCGAACAACTGCCCGTACAAAGTCCGCCGTTTCAACTTCCTACGCTTCCAGGATTGGGAAACGCCGCAGTTCAAGCTCCTGCGGAATCCCGAGGTCACCGTGCGCAGCCGCGGCGTGATGGAAAAGTGCACCTACTGCATCCAGCGCATCACCAACGTGCGCATCGAAGCAGAAAAGAGGAATACCGCCATTCGTGACGGCGCAATCGTCACCGCCTGCGAGGAGGCGTGCCCCAGCCAGGCCATTGTCTTCGGCAACGCCAACGATCCGGCCAGCCGGGTCTCCCAATTACGCGCCCAGAAACGCAACTACACGATCTTGGGGGAATTGAACACTCGTCCGCGCACCACCTACCTTGCGGCGGTGCGAAATCCAAACCCGCAACTGGAAAACCGATGAGCGCCGGCCAGCCGCCAATCGATTCCTCGGAAATCCGCCGCCTCACGCCGGTGCTAGGCCCGGGCTACACTTTCGGGTCGGTCACCGACAAGATCAGCTCCATTGTTCTCACGCGCCCGACTTCCTTCGGCTGGTACATGGGTTTTTTGATTGCCTTCGGCCTCACTGGCTTGCTGACCTTCGCCATCGGCTGGCTGTTCACCAAGGGCACGGGCATCTGGGGCATCAACATCCCCATCGGCTGGGGCTTCGCCATCGTGAATTTCGTCTGGTGGATCGGTATCGGCCACGCCGGGACGCTCATCTCCGCCATCCTGTTCCTCTTGAATCAGAAATGGCGCACCTCGATCAACCGATTTGCCGAAGCCATGACGCTCTTTGCTGTGGCCTGCGCGGGCATTTTCCCGCTGATTCACACCGGGCGCCCGTGGATGGCCTTTTATATGTTCCCTTATCCCAGCACGATGGGCCTGTGGCCGCAGTTTCGCAGCCCGCTGATCTGGGACGTTTTTGCCGTTTCCACATACGGAACGGTTTCGCTGATTTTCTGGTTCGTGGGCTTGATCCCGGACCTAGCCACGCTCCGCGATCACGCAGTAAAAAAGCCGGCGCAGATTATCTACGGCATGCTTTCCATGGGCTGGCGCGGTTCGGCACGGCACTGGCACCGCTACCAGTCCGCCTATCTTCTGCTCGCGGGCCTAGCCACACCGCTCGTGCTCTCCGTGCACACCGTGGTGAGCTTCGATTTCGCCATCGCCATCGTTCCCGGCTGGCATACCACTATCTTCCCGCCGTACTTCGTTGCCGGGGCCATCTACTCCGGCTTCGCCATGGTCCTGACCATCGCCATCCCCTTGCGCAAAGTTTATGGCCTAGAAGATTTCATCACCATGGGGCACCTCGACAACATGGCCAAGGTCATGCTCGCGACCGGCCTGATCGTGGCCTACGGCTACTTCTTCGAAATGTTCCTGTCGCTCTACAGCGGAAATAAATTTGATGTGTTCCTCGTCGAGCAGCGCCTGCATGGCCCGTATGCTCCGTTTTACTACGCGCTGATTCTTTGCAACATTCTCCTGCCGCAACTGCTGTGGTCTTACAGATTGCGCCACAACGTCGCCTTCTTGTTCTTCATGTCCATCGTGGTGAACGTCGGCATGTGGCTCGAGCGTTTCGTCATCGTGGTGATCAGCCTGACGCGCGATTTCGTTCCGTCCGCCTGGGGACGCTACTGGCCCACCTTCTGGGATTGGGCTACCTTGATCGGCACCATTGGCATGTTTGTGGCTCTGCTGTTCCTGTTCGTTCGCGTTTTACCGGCGATTTCCATTGCAGAGATGCGCGAGCTTGTGGCGGAAACCTCTGAGGACAAAAAGTAATGGAGCAGCGTTCTCATATTTATGGCGTGCTGGCGGAGTTTGATACTCCGGAACAGCTCCTCGAAGCCGTCAAGAAGGTGCGCGAGGCCGGCTATCGTCGCATAGACGCCTTTACGCCGTTTCCCGTCGAGGGCCTCTACGAAGCCATGGGTTTGAAACGCAACAACGTGCCCCTTATTACCCTGCTCGGCGGTTTGGCCGGTGGTATTGGCGGTTTTGGTTTCCAATATTGGGTGAACACCTTGGCCTACCCCATGAATATTGGGGGCCGCCCGCTGAACAGCTGGCCGGCATTTATTCCCGTGACCTTTGAGCTTACCGTCCTGGGCGCCTCTCTCTGTGCGGTCTTCGGCATGCTCGCGCTCAACCGCCTCCCGCACCCGCACCATCCCGTTTTCAATGTGCATCGCTTCAAGCACGCATCGTCGGACCGCTTTTTCCTTTGCATCGAGTCCAACGATGCAAAATTTCATGTGGAGGAATGCGCGCGTTTCCTGCACGACCTCCAGGCGCATCATGTCACAGAGGTTGCCAATGATTAGCCGATCGCGCTTCCTCCTCCTCGGCTGCGTTGCGGCGGCCTGGCTCGCGAGCGCGGGCTGCCGGTATCTGCACCAAGACATGGCCGACCAGCCAAAGAACCGGCCGCTTTCTCCCTCGGATTTCTTCACCGATGGCCGGTCCGAACGCCCGCTGGTTGAAAATACGGTGGCTCGCGGCGCCCTGGCCGACGATGACCTGTTCGTGCCCAAGGATTCCAACGCTTTCCCGTTGCCTGTGAACCAGGAACTGCTCGAACGCGGCGAGGAACGTTACAAGATTTTCTGCTCTCCGTGTCACGGCCTGCAAGGCGACGGCAACGGCACGATTGCCATGCGCGGCATGAAGCGTCCGCCCACCTACCATCAGGACCGTCTTCGCCAGGCGCCTAACGGCTATTTCTACGACAACATCACCAACGGTTTTGGCGCCATGTACGGCTACTCGGCACAGATTCCTCCGCGGGACCGCTGGGCCATCATTGCCTACGTTCGCGCATTGCAACTCAGCCGCAACGCGAAGGTGGCGGATCTCCCGACCGAACTTCGCCAAAAGTTGGGCCAGCCCGGCTTCACCAAGCCGGGGTCCGAGCCGAAGCCAGAAACAAGCACGACGAAAGAATCCACCGGGGGGGCGTAACTGATGGCCGAGCAGCAATATTCTGCGCCCGAAAGCGTGACCCGTCTGCAGCAGCGTGCGTTTGTTGTTGGCGCCGTGGCCCTGGGGCTGGCCACCTTTGGAGCCCTTCGTTCGCCAGAGACCTTTTATCCCTCGTATTTGATGAGTTTCCTGCTGGTATTGGGTCTGGCGCTCGGTTCCTTGGGGCTCGTGATGCTGCAACACCTAACTTCCGGCCACTGGGGCATCATCATCCGCCGTCCGCTCGAATCGGCTACGCGCACGCTCCCGCTGCTTGTGGTGCTCTTCCTGCCGATCGCCATCTCGGGCATGAAATACCTGTATCGCGCGTGGCTCGATCCCGAGGAGCTTCACAAAGAGCCGTTGTCAAAATTCCAGCAGGGCTATCTCACCCATAATGGCTATCTCGTGCGCGCGCTCATCTATTTTGCGGTGTGGCTGGCCCTAATGTTCATCTTTAACAGTTTGTCCAAGCAGCAGGACACCAACCGGGAGGATCGCGCCCTGCCCCGCCGGCTGAAAATGCTGGCCGGACCAGGAATCATCCTTTATGTATTCGCCATGAGTTTCGCGGCCATCGACTGGGTGATGTCTCTCTCTCCGCACTGGGCTTCGACCATCTACGGGTTCCTGTTCGTCGCCGGCCAGCTCGTCTCTTCCATGTCCTTCATGATTGCGACGGTCGTGCTGCTGGCTCGAACGGAGCCCTTTTCGAACGTGCTGCAGGCCCGCCATCTGCATGATCTTGGCAAGCTTCTTCTGGCCTTTGTCATGCTGTGGGCGTACTTCGATTTCTCGCAATTGCTCATCATCTGGTCGGGAAATCTGCCTGAAGAAATCACCTTTTACCGCACGCGCCTCTACGGAGAGTGGGGCGTCGTGGCCGTCATTGTGCTGGTGTTTCATTTCTTTGTTCCCTTCTTCCTGCTGCTTTCGCAGGACCTCAAGCGCAATCGCAAAGTGCTACCCAAAATCGCCATGTGGCTCATCCTGATGCGCCTGGTCGACCTTTTCTGGATGACCCGGCCGGAGTTCACCTCCCGCGCCGTGCCCACTTGGCTCGATCTGCTCTTGCCCATCGCCCTGGGCAGCTTGTGGCTCGGCTTCTTTGCTTTCAACCTAAAGCAATGCCCGCTTTTGCCGCTCGGCGACCCAGAACTCGCGGAGGCCATTGAACATCATGAGCACTGAGCCTCATTCGAGCGGTCACCCGACCGGCCGCGGGCCGCGGCACGCGGACGTCGCTTTCGAAGAACGCGACATCAAGCCGAGCACCATTTATTGGTACTTGTTTGCCTTGGGGCTGGCCACCGCCGGCGCTCTGGTCATGTGCATTTTTGTTTTGCGCTTTACCTCCAACCTCGCGGCTTCTTCCGACGCCCCGCCCCCACCCTCCCGAGTGGCACAAAGCAACGATGCTCGCATGCCCCCCGAACCGCGGCTGCAAGGTGTTCCCGGGCACCCCAACGATCCGCAGAAGGACTTGCGGGAGAAATTGCAGGCGGACATGGCCGCCAACGAGAAGCTGGAATGGATCGACAAGAATGCCGGGATCGCCCAGATTCCCGTCAAAGAAGCGATGAAAATCATCGCCGAAAAGGGTTTGCCCACGGCCACGGCGCCGCCGGCAGAAAATAAGAAATAAAGAGATGAAGAAATCCGTTGAGATTTTCGTAATCGCCGTACTGCTGGCTCGGCCGCTCGCCTTACCGGCGCAAACCACTCCTGGCGGGGTGGGCCCGTCGCCCGCGACCATGCCCAGCGCTCTGCAGAACGTGGGCTTCGAGCCCCAGCTCGGCGGCCAGGTGCCCCTTGACGTTCCGTTCGAGGACGAATCCAGCCGCAGCGTCCAGCTTCGCGACTACTTTCACCGGAAGCCCGTGGTCCTGGCGTTCGTCTATTACCGCTGCCCCATGCTCTGCAATCAAGTGCAGCAGGGTGTGGTTGGCACGCTGCGCATGCTTTCCTTCAACCCCGGCCGCGACTACGAAGTGGTCTTCATCAGTTTTGATCCGCGTGATACGCCGGAAAGGGCCGCGGAGAAAAAGAAAGCCGCACTCTCCCGCTTTGGCCGCCGCGAAACCGAATCGGGCTGGCATTTTCTAACGGGCGGTCGAGAATCCATCGATCGCGTCACGCAGGCCGCCGATTTTCGCTATAGCGTCAGCGCCAAAACAAATCTCTTCGCCCATGCGAGCGGCGTCCTCCTGCTCACCCCAGACGGCCGCATCTCGCGCTACTTCTATGGGGTTGAATACCCTGGCCGGGACATGCGCCTCGGCCTCGTCGATGCCTCGGAGGGAAAAATCGGCACGCCCATCGATCATGTGCTCCTTTTTTGCTATCAATACGACCCCTCGACGGCCACCTATAGCGTGGCGATTCTCAAGCTGGTCCAGCTGGGCGGCGTGCTGACGATTCTTTGCCTGGTCGGAGGAATTCTGATTGCGCGACGGCGCGAAAAGTTGGCGACCAGGAGTTTCGACCGGCGCTTTCCGCCGGAGGAACGAGGAGCTGAGTAGACCGTGCAGTCGCCATTGCCCATTTATCCAGAGCAAGCTTCCAACTTTGCGCCGCACGTCGACGCGCTGCTGGTCTTCATCAGCGGCATTTGCCTGCTCTTTGGGGCCGGCATCACCACCGCCATTGTCGTTTTCTTTTTTAAGTATCATCGCAAGGAAGCGGGCGCGGTCGGGATCGTTACCTATGAGGATTCGTGGCTCGAGCTGGCCTGGATAGTCGTTCCCCTGATTCTCGCTATGGTCATGTTTGGCTGGGGCGCAATCGTTTATGTCGACTATCGCAACGCGCCGCGCGACACGCTCGATATTTATGTAGTCGGCAAGCAGTGGATGTGGAAGGCGCAGCAGCCCAATGGATTAAAGGAAATCAACGAATTGCACGTTCCGGTGGGCCGCGATATCCGGCTGATCCTTGCCAGCGAGGACGTTATTCACGATTTCTTCGTTCCAGCGTTCCGCGTGAAGATGGACGTGGTTCCCGGCCACTACAACACCATGTGGTTCCGACCCACCAAGCCTGGCCGTTATCACTTTTTTTGCTCGCAGTATTGCGGCACCAATCACGCCGTTATGGGCGGCTGGGTTACGGTTATGGAGCCTACCGATTACGCCGCGTGGCTTTCCGGGGTATCGGGCGGCGAGGCCAATCCCGTGGCTATGGGTGAAAAGCTCTTCGCAGAAAAATTCTGCGTTACCTGCCATCTCGCTAACGGCACCGGCCGCGCTCCCTCGCTCAACGGTCTGTACGGCGCCCCAGTGCTGCTGGCTGACGGAAGCACGGTCACCGCCGACGACGCCTACATCCGCGAATCCATTCTTCAGCCCAACGCGAAAATTGTGGCCCGCTATCAGCCGCTGATGCCCAACTACCAGGGCCAATTGACGGAAGAACAGATTTTCGCGCTTACTGCGTACATTAAGTCTCTGCAGTCCCAGCCGGTGCCCGCCACGGGCTCCGGAATTGCTCCGGTCTCGGAGAAGTAGTAGGTTATGAACAACACGCCGCCAACACCACCCTACGAACTGCCGCGCGATCATTATTTGATTTCGGCCGGCGGCCACATCCGCTCCTGGCTGCTGACCACCGATCACAAGCGCATCGCTTTGCTGTATCTCATGTCGGTGACGATTTTCTTTTTCATCGGCGGCGTCTTCGCCACGATGATTCGCATCCATCTGCTGACCCCCGGCGGGGTGCTCGTCACGCCCGAGACTTACAACAAGCTTTTTACCATGCATGGCGTGGCCATGATTTTCTTTTTCCTGATTCCATCCATCCCCGCCGTCTTGGGCAATTTCCTTATCCCCATGATGATCGGCGCGAAGGATCTGGCCTTCCCGAGAATCAACCTTTTGAGCTGGTACATTTACCTCATCGGCGGCAGCTTCGTGCTCTATTCCTTCAGCACCGGGGGCCTGGACACCGGCTGGACCTTCTACACGCCGCTCAGCAGCATCTATTCGAACTCCGCGGTCACGCCCGCGGTGATCGGCATCTTCATCAACGGGTTTTCGTCGATTCTGACAGGCCTCAATTTCATCGTCACCATCCACACCATGCGCGCGCCGGGCATGACCTGGTTCCGCCTGCCGCTTTTTGTCTGGTCGCACTATGCCACCAGCCTGGTCATGATTCTGGGCACTCCCGTCGTGGCTATTACGCTCCTGCTTGCCGGCCTCGAGCGCATGTTTCACCTGGGCTTTTTCAATCCGGCCATGGGCGGCGATCCCATTTTGTTCCAGCATCTGTTCTGGTTCTATTCCCACCCCGCGGTGTACATCATGGTTCTCCCGGCCATGGGAGTGGTCAGCGAAATCATCCCCACCTTCGCGCGCAAACCTATTTTCGGGTACTCCTTCATCGCCGCTTCGAGTATCGCCATCGCCGTCATTGGCTTCTTCGTATGGGCGCACCACATGTTTGTCACCGGTGAGTCCACCTATGCGGCATTGGCCTTTTCCTTCCTGAGCTACCTGGTAGCCATCCCTTCGGCCGTCAAAGTTTTCAACTGGACCGCGACGCTCTATAAAGGTTCGATTTCCTGGGACGCGCCAATGCTCTATGCTCTCGGGTTCATAGGCTTGTTCACCATTGGCGGCCTTACCGGACTGTTCCTGGCCTGCCTGGGCCTGGATATTCATATCCATGACACGTATTTCGTCATCGCGCACTTCCACTACATCATGGTTGGCGGAGCGGTGATGGGGTACGTCGGCGGACTGCACTATTGGTGGCCTAAAATTACCGGACGGCTTTATCCGGAGGCCCTGTCGCACTTCGCGGCCATCGTTCTCTTTCTCGGCTTCAACCTCACGTTCTTCCCGCAATTCATTCTCGGGTATCTCGGCATGCCGCGGCGCTATCACAGCTATCCGCCGGAGTTTCAGGTGCTCAACGTCCTGTCGACCGCGGGCGCTTCCATCCTGGCGCTCGGCTATCTCTTGCCGATGGCCTACCTGAGCTGGTCCATGCGCTACGGCAAAGTTGCCGGTCCGAATCCCTGGCCGGCCACCGGCCTTGAGTGGAAAACGGATTCGCCGCCCCCTACGGAGAATTTTCACGTTACTCCGGTCGTTGACTGGGAGCCCTACGATTACCGGAATCGCCCGGATCTTGGTTTGGCTGCGGGAGCGCCGCTGGCCCCGGCTCACAGCGACGATTAGCTTTGGCAGTTTGCATGAGACGGGGCGGTGCTTTTTAACGTCACGTTCTCGGAAGCAAAACAGGAGTACCGAGTGCATCGCACCGGAGAACTGTACGGACAGTTTCAGACCCTGGAACAGCAGAAGGAATCCGCTACCCTGGGCATGTGGATCTTTCTGGTCACCGAAGTGTTGTTCTTCGGCGGCATGTTCCTGACCTATACCATCAACCGCCATTATTTCTTTACCGCATTCGGCATCGGCAGCAACACCTTGGACATCACGCTCGGAACGGTCAACACCATTGTGCTTATCATGAGCAGCTTTACCATGGCCATGGCCGTCTGGTCCGCGCAAACGGGCAAGAAGAAGCTTGTTCCGCTTTTCCTGATTCTCACGTTAAGCCTCGGATGTGTCTTCCTCGGCATCAAATTTGTCGAATACAAGCAGAAATTCGAGCACCATCTGATTCCCGGCCGCAATTTTGATATCACCTACAGGTCGTCCCGTCCCGCCCCGGGCGACGATCCCAAAGAAATTGCTCTGGAGAAGGAAGAGGTGGAGAAGGCCCTCGCGTCCGATCCCGATGCCGACTCTCATGCGCAGCTTTACTTTTCGCTCTATTTCGCCATGACCGGGCTTCACGCCCTGCACATGCTCGTGGGCGTCGGCCTGATCGTCTGGCTCATCAAGGCTTCGCTGCGCGGCCGCTTCACACCGCAATACAACACGCCGGTCGAGATCGTTGGCTTGTACTGGCACTTCGTCGATATTGTGTGGATTTATCTTTTCCCGTTGCTGTATCTGATTGACCGTCATCGTTAGGGGGAGAAAAATCGCGTGCCTGAACATTCCGAACACATCGTTTCCCCAAAGATCTACCTCACCATCTTCCTCGCGCTCATTCTCGGCACGGGCCTCACGACCTGGGCGGCTTTCCGGAATTTTGGCCCGTTCAACATTGTCATTGCCCTGGCCATCGCCACCGCCAAGGCCACCCTCGTGGTTCTCTTCTTCATGCACGCTCGCTACGGCGAGCGACGTACCAGGCTCGTCATCGTTTGCGCGCTCTTCTGGCTGGCCATCATGCTTGCACTGACTCTTTCCGATTACCAGACCCGTCAGCCGCGCATGAGCCGCCTCATTTCTCGAGCGGCCTATTACGCTGCCTGATCTAAGCTCTCTCAGATCGAGCACACACACTCCTACTCTTTGCGCGCTTGTGATATTTCTTGGGGTGGCTTTCTTGGGGTGGCCCAGGAGAACGGGAGTCTGCTCACCAGAGGAAGTATCGGGGAGAAGCGAACCGGCCCAGCCCTCAATCCCCTAAAGGGATCCTCGGCTCGCCTCCCCCACGGCCTTAGGATGTGCAACCTCTGCGCCATACTTAATCCCTTTGTTTTCAACAAACTCCATGCTATTTCCGGGTAAAAAAGCTCTACCGCCTTAAAAAATTACCTGCCCCAAACTGTCACGGCAGCCGCTTGTAGGGTAACCCCCCCAGAGGTAAACTTTTCCCTGCTTTTTCCGGAGGTGAGCCATGCCTCGCTTGGTTCGTTGCGGCCTGATTCAGGTTCATTGCGATTGGTCTCCAGAAAAATATTTGCTTCCCGACATAAAAAAGAAAATGATTGCGAAGCACGAAGCCCTCATTGCCGCTGCGGCTAAGAAAAAAGTACAAATCCTCGGTCTTCAGGAACTTTTTTACGGTCCTTATTTTTGCGCCGAGCAGGAAACTCGCTGGTACGAACTGACCGAACGTATTCCCAACGGCCCCACCATCTCCCTGATGCAAAAACTCGCGAAAGAACATCAAATGGTGCTCATCGTTCCCGTCTACGAAGTGGAGATGACCGGCGTTTACTACAACACTGCGGCGGTCATCGACGCCGACGGACGCTATTTGGGCAAATACCGCAAGCACCACATTCCGCATTGTCATCCCGGTTTCTGGGAAAAATTTTACTTCACGCCCGGAAACGCCGGTTATCCTGTCTTTGACACGCGTTATGCTCGCGTCGGTGTGTACATTTGTTACGACCGCCATTTTCCCGAAGGCGCGCGCGTTCTTGGCCTCAATGGTGCGGAAATTGTTTACAACCCCTCGGCCACCGTGGCTGGACTCTCCGAATATCTCTGGGAGCTTGAGCAGCCCGCGCACGCCGTCGCCAACGCCTATTTTGTCGCCGCCATCAATCGCGTCGGCACCGAGCATCCCTGGAAAATTGGCGAATTCTACGGCAAGAGTTATTTCTGCAATCCGCGAGGGAAAATTGTTGCCCAGGCCAGCCGCAACAAGGACGAACTCCTCGTCGCCGACCTCGATCTCGACGAAATTCAAAAAGTTCGTGACACTTGGCAGTTCTACCGCGACCGCCGCCCTGAGTCCTATGGAGAAATTACACGCACCCGCGCCGTGGAATCCGCCGGTTCCAGCGAGGCCGCCAACTGAGTTCTACTTGTGGCTCCCCCGATGAACCTAGCGAAACTTCTTTTTTTTGTAGTGGTACTCATACTTCTGGGCTATTTGGAGTCGGTGATTCCCGTATATCGCGCAGATTTTTTAAAGGGCCACCGTTAAGATGGGGGAGAAGAACGCCTGCGCCGGGTTGCTTACGCTGTGCATGTCCCTAATCTTCTTGGTTTACGGTGCTTGGCTCCTTTTTTGGATCTTGAGGGGCAGATTTTGTGCTCTTGTCGGCAAACTATCGGTCGTGTGAACTGTATTCGAACCACAGGATTCGCCATCTCGGGTTTTAAGTAAGAACTTAGAACTTAGCTTATCAATTATGACTCAATTATGACCGAATCTCAAGCCAACAGTTTTCACGCCGCCACCATCGAATCCAGCTCCCTCTACAATAAGGACCTCGCCCCAGTCGCCTCCGAGCGCCGCCGCTGGCGCACCTACAACTACGCCGCCCTTTGGATCTCCATGAGCGTGAACATCCCCACCTACATGCTGGCCAGCGGCATGATCGCCGGCGGCATGAACTGGAGCCAGGCGCTTTTTACCGTTTTTCTCGGCAACGTGCTCGTGCTGATTCCCATGCTTCTCAACGCTCACGCCGGCGCGCAATACGGCATCCCCTTCCCCGTCTATGCGCGCGCTTCGTTTGGCGTTCTCGGTGCCAACATCCCCGCGATTCTCCGCGCCCTCGTCGCTTGTGGCTGGTTTGGCATTCAGACCTGGATCGGCGGCGAAGCCATCAACGCCATGATCGTCGCCCTCGCTCCCGCCTGGGCCAAGTTCCACTCCGGCACAGCAGTCTGTTTCGTGCTCTTCTGGCTTCTGAATGTTTTCGTGATTCTGCGCGGCATTGAAACGATTCGGTTCCTCCAAGGCATCTCCGCGCCCTTCTTGCTGCTCATCGGGCTAGCTCTTCTTCTGTGGGCGCGCGGCAAAGCCGGCGGTTTCGGTCCTATGCTCTCCACACCTTCGAAATTTCAATCCCTCGGCGAATTCTTCCGCTTCTTCATCCCCTCGCTGACCGGCGTCGTCGGTTTTTGGGCCACCGTGTCCCTGAACATTCCTGATTTCACGCGCTACGCCCGCAGCCAGCGCGACCAGATGGTCGGCCAGGCTCTCGGCCTCCCCGCCACCATGACCTTCTATTCCTTCATCGGCATTGCCGTCACTTCCGCCACCATGATCCTTTTCGGTGAAGCCATCTGGGACCCCGTCAAAGTTCTTGCGCGCCTCGGCAACCCCTGGGCCGTCGTTCTTGCCATGATTGCTTTGCTCATCGCCACGCTCAACGTCAACGTCGCCGCCAACGTCGTCTCTCCCGCCAACGACTTCTCGAATCTATCTCCGCGCCGCATCAGTTTTCGTACCGGCGGCCTCATCACCGCCGTCGTGGGCCTCCTGATGCAGCCTTGGAAGCTCCTGGCTGGCTATGGCAGTTACATTTTTACCTGGCTCGTCGGCTACTCCGGTTTTCTCGGACCCATTGCAGGCGTGCTGATCTGCGATTACTTCCTGGTGCGCAAGAAAATCCTCGCCGCTGAGGACCTTTACCGGCGCGGGGGCCAGTATGAATACTCGCGCGGCTTTCATTGGATCGCCGTCGTGGCGCTCGCCGCCGGTGCAGGCGTCGCCTTCATCGGCTTGCTCGTCCCGCCGCTGCGCAAGCTGTACGACTACGCCTGGTTCGTCGGCTTCTTCGTCAGTTTTATGTTTTACTACGCATTTATGACCGCCATACGACAGCGCGTTGTGAACGCAATCGGTCACCAATAAAGGCCATGCCCATCGGAACAGACCAATTGATTGATCAATTCGCGTCGAAATTGAGCTTGTCACGGATTCAAGCCTTTGAGGCACACCTTCCGAGACGCCTGCGCAAATCGTACACGACTCTTCTTACAAGGTATTCATTCCCCTCGTTTGACGCGTGCGGAATCACCTTCTTTGGTTGGGAGCCGACTGGAACGGAGCTCTCTGAGGTAGCACCCCCTGCAAAAGGCTCACTCTCCGAACTGCTTCTGCCAGCAGGATACATTCAGTTCAGACGTCCCGACTCGGGCAGCCTTGACGCCGTGTGCTTCGAGCTCAACACTAACCAAAACTGGGAATATCGCATTGTTCAGGCAGATCATGAAGAAATCCTCTGCAATCCTCGAGTGAAGATCCGGTGTGAATTGTGGCCCTCATTCCGCAAACTCGTCGAGCACTGGCTTACGTTACAACAGAAAGGAACGCCCTTTAAGGACCATTCCCATGGACTTCGGCATCACCATCAAACCTGACATCTCCATCGACCGCATCCTGAGCCTCACCCAACAGGCCGAATCCTCCGGCTTCTCCTATGCCTGGATCTTTGATTCCCACGTTCTCTGGAAAGAGCCTTTTCCTCTCCTCACCCTGATGGCCGCCAACACCAGACGCATGCACCTCGGTACCTGCGTCACCAATCCCGCCGTCCGCGACGTCACCGTTTCCGCCAGCCTCTTCGCTACGCTCAATCTCGCCTCCCACGGCCGCATGGAGCTCGGCATCGGCCGCGGCGACAGCTCCCGCCGTGTCCTCGGCAAAAAACCGACCACGCTCGAGGCCCTCGAGGAATTCGTCAGCACCTTCCGCAACCTCAACGCGGGCAAAACCGTTGACCTCGACGGCGTCCCCACAAAATTTCCCTGGGCCAGCGGTGTAGTTCCACGCGTTTGGGTCGCCGGTTACGGCCCAAAGGCTCTGCGCACCGCCGGACGCATCGGAGACGGCGTCATTCTCCAGTTCGCCGACCCCGATTTGATCGAATGGTGCCTCGGCTTCGTCCGCGAAGGCGCCAAGGAAGCCGGCCGCGACTTCCGCAAAATCGAGGTCATGGCTGCCGCTCCCGTGTGGGCCTCCGACGACTTGAAAACCGCGCGCGAGCACGTTCGCTGGTTCCCCGCGCTCGTTTCCAATCACGTGATGGACCTCATTTCCAAGTACAAGCCGGAAGAATTGCCTCGCGCGCTCACGTCCTATGTCAAGGACCGCGGCAAGTACGACTATCTCCATCATTGCGAAGTTGGCAGCGACAACGCTGATTTCGTCAGCGACGAAGTCGTGGACCGCTTCTGCGTCCTCGGCTCCTCCGACGACCATCGCGAGAAACTCGACCGCCTCCGCAAAGCGGGCGTCACCCAGTTCAACATCTACCTCATGTCCGGCGACGAAGAGCAAACCCTCGACGCCTACAAACACGAAATCCTTCCCCACTACCGTCGCTGACTTTGCCGATTCCCGCTTCTCATCGCATTTCAACGGGAATAGAGTCCTCCTTTGTTTCTCGCTCTTACGAAAACTGCGGGGGTGTACCTACATTCTTCCCATTCGGGAACCAGCCGTCGTATAGTGCTCACGCTGAGGAATCCCTATGCGCTTTGACACAGTGATTCGCAACGCCACCGTGGTGACTGCCACCGACAGTTACCGCGCCGACGTCGGCATCGGCGGCGACCGCGTCAGCGCCATCGCCGCCCAGCTACCTGCCGAAAACACCAGCCGCATCATCGACGCCACCGGTCTCCTGCTGATCCCCGGCGGCATCGACGTCCACACGCATCTCGACATGCCCTTTGGCGGCACTACCAGCGCCGACGACTTCGAGACCGGCACCATTGCCGCGGCCTTTGGCGGCACCACCACGCTCATCGACTTTGCCATTCAGTACAAAGGCCAGTCGCTCCGCCAGGCCTTCGATACTTGGATGAAAAAAGCCCAGGACAAGGCCGTCACCGACTACGCCTTCCACTGCATCATCACCGATCTTGGCTCCGCGCAGCTCGAAGAAATGGGCCAGCTCATTCGCGACGGCGTTACCAGTTTCAAGCTCTTCATGGCTTATCCCGGCGTCTTCATGCTCGACGACGCTACGATTTTCAAGGCCATGCGCCAGGCCGCGCAGCACAGCGGACTCATCTGCATGCACGCGGAAAACGGCGGCGCCATCGACGTGATCGTGCAACGTGCTCTCGCCGAAGGCAAACGCGCGCCCAAGTATCACGCGCTCACCCGCCCCACGACCGCCGAGGCCGAAGCCACTTCGCGCGCCATCGCGCTCGCCGAAATGGCCGGCGCGCCCGTCTACATCGTGCATCTCTCCTGCAACGAAGCGCTCGAAAAAGTTCGCGAAGCGCGAGACCGCGGCCTGCCCGCTTACGCGGAGACTTGCCCGCAATATCTGTATCTCTCCATCGAGAATTTCGATGTGCCCGGCTTCGAGGGCGCGAAATACGTTTTCACGCCGCCGCTGCGCGAAAAATGGCACCAGGAAAAGCTCTGGCAGGGCCTCGCGAAAGACACGCTACAAGTCGTCTCCACCGATCACTGCCCGTTCTGCTTCAAGGAGCAGAAAGAACTCGGCAAGGACGACTTCACCAAAATTCCCAACGGCGGCCCCGGCATCGAGCACCGCCTCAGTCTCGTTTACACCGGCGGCGTCCACGGCAAACATTTTTCGCCCAATCGCTTCGTCCAGCTCGTCTCCACCGCGCCCGCAAAGCTCTTCGGCCTCTATCCGCGCAAAGGAACGATCGCCGTCGGCTCGGATGCCGATCTTGTCCTCTTCGATCCCAATCAAGAAGAAGTCATCAGCGCCAAAACGCATCACATGCGCGTGGATTACTCGATGTTCGAGGGCATCAAGATTAAGGGCGCGCCCAAGACCGTTTTCTCCCGCGGCCGCGCCATCATCGACTCTGGAAAATTCGTCGGCCGCCCCGGCTCCGGCCAATTCCTCCGCCGCCAAACCTATTCGGGACTCTAACGGTAGGGAGGACTCTAATGTGCAACCAAGCCTTGCTTCCATCAGTTGCTTTCGCTAGCATCGCGATATGAACTACAGAAGTCTCCCGCTGACATGCCCAAGCTGCCGAGCGTCTCGGGCGAGCGCGCAGTCCATGCTCTGAAACGCGCCGGCTTCGTGCAGCTTCGTCCAACAGGTAGTCATGTTTCGCTGGAAAAAAGAGCCGGCGCTAAACTCTGTAAGACTGTTGTTCCCATGCATTCTGAAATTGCGAAAGGCACGTTTTCAGACATTCTCAAATAGTGTGGCATTACGTAGACGAATTCCAGAAAGTTCTGTGATCCAATTCACTGGAAGATTGAACCACATATCAAATTCATGACTGCGCGGCTGCCATCTTTGGTTATTGTCGGACGCCCCAACGTGGGCAAGTCCGCGCTCTTCAACCGGCTGACTGGCACGCGTCGCTCCATCGTCACGAACGAGCCAGGCATTACGCGCGACCGCATCTATGGCAAAGCCGAATGGCGCGGCAAAACCCTGGAGGTGGTGGACACCGGCGGAATCCTTCCCGATGAAAAGGCGCTCATCCCCCAGGAAATTTTTCGCCAGGCGCAGGTGGCCATCAACAAAGCGACGCTGCTCGTTCTTGTCGCAGACAGCCAAGCCGGTCTTACGCCACTCGATGAAGAGCTGGCACGCCTCCTGCGCGGCGCGGGAAAACCGTTTGTCCTTGCAGTGAATAAAATCGATTCGCCTTCGCAAGAAGCGAACGCCGCTCCGTTTCATTCGCTCGGCGTTCCGGTTTTTCCCATCACCGCGGAACATGGCACCGGCGTCGACGATCTTCTCGACCACGCCTTAGCGCAATTTGTCGCGGCTGCTCAACCTCATCCTGCCGAAGGCGCTCAGCTTCCCTCCGTGGAACTGCCAACAGAAATCGCCCCCATCGAGGTCGCTATCATCGGCCGGCCCAACGTCGGCAAGTCCACGCTGCTGAATTGCCTCGTCGGCGAAGAGCGCTCCATCGTCTCGCCTATTCCCGGCACCACCATGGACAACGTGGACACGGAAATCGCGCGCGGTGGCCGCAACTATCGCATTGTGGACACGGCAGGAATCCGACGCAAGGGCAAGACCACGCTGGTCGCGGAAAAACTCAGCGTGGTGATGGCTCGCCGCGGCCTCGACCGCTGCGACGTGGCGCTGCTGGTCATTGACGGCGAACAGGGCGTCACGCAAGGCGACGCCACGATTGCCGGCTACGCAGAACAATCTGGCCGCTCCCTCATTCTCGTGGTCAATAAATGGGATCTCGCGCTCGCCGCTGCGCGCGAAGCCGCAGCGCGGGGCGACTTCAATCAGCCCAAAGCCACCGGGTGGCCCACCCATTCCTCAGCAAAGCGTGGGAAATCCGTCAAACATTCTTCGCGTCGCGGGGAATCGGCAGCGGTCGACTCCGGCAAACTAATCTTCGACTACGAAAAAATGATTCGCGCGAAACTGAAATTCTTGAGCTACGCGCCCATCGTTTTTCTTTCCGCGAAGACCGGCGAACGGGCGGAGAAACTTTTTCCGCTCATCAATCAGTGCGCTGACGCGCGCCGCCGCCGCATTCCCACACCTACGTTGAACGACTGGCTCAAGCAGGAAGTCGATCTCCAGCGCGGCTCGACGCCGAAGTCGCGCCCCGTGCGGATTTACTACGTCACGCAGGCAAAAACGGCGCCGCCCACGTTTCTCCTATTCACCAATCAGAAAATGCCGCTGCACTTTAGCTACGAGCGCTTCCTCGAAAACCAACTTCGCGCCAAATTCGATTTCACCGGCACTCCCGTGCGTTTCGTGCATCGCTTGCGCAAACGCGAAAGGCGCGCCCGCGTCGCATCGCGAGGTAACGAATGAATGGCGCAGTTTTCAGTAGTCAGTGGTCAGTCTTACAATAAGTGGGAGAAAGGGGAAACAAAAAGGCATAGTCTTCAGTTTGTTTATAGTTTTTCGTCTTGGTTCTTGGTACTGAAAACTGAGAACTGAATACGGAGAACCAAGCGATTTGAATACCGATAGAGTTTAATTGTGCAACACGCGCAGGCCACTACTGAAATGGCCCGCAAACTGCTACGATAGCGACGTCCCCTTTATCTTGAGTGAATCCCGTGAGGATGCACGAACGATTTCCGGCAGGGGAGGAGCATGGCAGGCAACGTCACCGCCACAAAAACCGCCACCGAAACCCGCGTCTACACCATTGGCGAGGTCAGTCGCCTGGCGGACCTGAAAGCGTTTGTGCTGCGCTACTGGGAAACCGAGTTTCCCATGCTGGCGCCGACCAAAGATGATGCGGGTCGCCGCGTCTATCGCCAGGAAGACGTGGACATGGTCTTCCGCATCAAGCGCTTGCTCTACGACGAGGGGTACACCATCGCCGGCGCGCGGCGGCACCTCCGCGAAAAAGGCTCTGCCGACGATCCTGCGCATCGCGGCTCGAATCATGGCGTGGACGGCGGTTCGCAGTTGCTCAGTCGCAGGATGCTGCTCGATCTGCGCGACGCGCTGCACGCTTTCTTGACGCTTCTCGAACGCCGGTGATAGCCTTGAAGGTGCTGGCAAAGCGCTTAAAGAGCCACGCGCCTGTCATTCCGAGCGAAGCGAGGAATCCCTCTTCGATGTTCCGTTGGGAATAACGGAGGTAGCATCGTCGCCAGAGCTCTTCAGTCGGGACGTAGCGCAGCCTGGTAGCGCGCACGCTTGGGGTGCGTGAGGTCGCGAGTTCAAATCTCGCCGTCCCGACCATTCCCTCCGTTGATCAAAGCAACGCGGATGCCACATGGACTCATCGATGGACACAATAGTCCCATCAAATCTCCCTGAAGAGCTTACCGCGGCTGCCTTTGTAAATGGCGGCGAAGCAGCCTGGGAACAAAAGGATTGCCTGGCGGCGATAGAGTGGCTCTCCAAAAACGGCTATGCAGTTCTCGAATTTGAACCTTGGTTGCCGCAAGACAGCGGTATTCGCACAGCGATCAGTACGAAAGCCGGACCTGCAATTTATGTTTCCAGCTGCGACCCGATGCAGGGCGAGAGTTGGGACGATTAGGTGCAGCGCTCTGCCCGGGAGGCCGCGCGGCACATTGGTGGTTTTCGTTGGCCTGAGGATTCGTTAGAACGGCCGCGCTCTGCTTACCTTAATTTAAACGTTGGCCGACAAGGAGTGGTTCCGGAATTCTAAAGAAAAATGCCGAATATACTTCTAACGAATGATGATGGGTATCAGGCAGAAGGGCTGCGGGCGGTGGCGGAGGCAGTCGCGGATTTCGCGATGGTGCACATTGTTGCGCCAAGCCGCGAGCAGAGCGGGACGGCGCAATCGCTGACGCTGCGCCAACCCATCGTGTGCAACCGCATTGCGGAGCGCGAGTGGGCCATCGACGGAACGCCCGCGGACTGCGTGATTGTGGCGCTTCACAAACTTTTGCCGGAAAAGCCGGACCTAGTAATTTCCGGAATCAACCACGGCGCGAATCTCGGCGAAAACGTCTACTACTCAGGAACCGTAGGAGCGGCACGGGAAGGCGCGCTGCACCACATTCCGTCTGTGGCGGTTTCGCTGTGCGCGAAAAAAGAAAACACCAAATTTGAAACCTCCGCGCGCGTGGCGAGGGCTACCGCGGAAATGATCTTCAAGGAAGGCCTGCCCGACCAGGTGCTGCTCAACGTCAACGTGCCCGAGCCGTGGAACGGCAAAGTACAATTCACGCGGCAATCAAAGAAAATCACGCGTAACCAGTTGAGCGAAGGAAAAGATCCGCGCGGGCGCAGTTATTTCTGGCTGTTCGAGCAATGCATCGACAAGGAGGTTGAGCCGGACACGGATTACGCGGCGGTTTTTTCCGGCGCGGTGTCTATCACGCCGCTGCATCTCGATCCCACGCACACCGAGTCGTTGAATCACCTCTCCCACTGGGCCAAGTCCATCGCCGCCGCTTTTGGGCGGTGACGGTTCCGTTTGCACTTTGGATCGTTGTAAACGAAGAAGCAAACACCGCGAAACCTATGGGATCTATGCGTGAACATCGGTGAACTTTCGGAAATCCAAGTCAAACGTGGCCACCGGAGAATCTTGGGCCGCGGCAGCAAGGCTGCCGCACTCCAAAACGGAAGATGCTATTTCGCGGCGGGGGCGGAAGGCGCGACGAGCGCGATGTTGTTCTTGCGCATGGTGTCGTTCAGGGCGACGACATCTTTCGCCAGGACTTCGCGCCACTTGGCGAGTTGGGCTTCGAGCCGCTGATCAAGCCCCGCAAAAACAGCTTCCTCGGCAGCGGTTGGCGCGGCGTCCGCGCTGTCAGTCAAATTTTGCAGATACGCCAATTTGCTTTCGAGCTTCGTGGGATAGTTGGCGAAATCCTCGGTGGACTTGCCATTCACCTGAATCAGTTCTTCTTCGATCGCGCTGATTTTCTTGCGCAAATCAACAGACGCCGTAACCACCGGATTGGGCGGATCACTGGCATCGCTCTTTGCGGGCGAGCTCGACCCCAGCCGTTTTTCGAGCGCTTGCAACTGTCCGCGAAGATCGCGAATCGCAATGATGGCTTTATTCATTTCGTCCTGGCGGTCACGCAGTTTGAGCAGCAAGTCGAATTGCCTGCGCAAATCCTCACTGGAAGTTTTCGCGCGCGGATCCATCTTCACTTCGAACGATGCGGTCTGCGCTTTCCCTGCAACAGTCAGACGCACCTGATACGTTCCCGGCAGAACGAGCGGAGCAATCGGTTCACCGGCATCGTAGACCGCCTGGGGAATTTTCGTGGGGCGTTCGTAACGTAAATCCCATGTGAAAAGGTTAAGGCCCGCCTTGGCGGGAATGTGTTCTTCGGGATTGTCGCGCTCCCACTCTTCGGGAGCTTCTTCGGTTTTCTTTTCCTCGCTGGTGTATGCACGAATCACTTTGCCCTGCGCATCGAGAATCTCGAGCTTCTCGGGTTGCTTCTGCTCTTCCCTCAAGTAGTAGTACAAAATCGCGCCATTCGGCGGATTTTCCCCGACGGGATAGCGCCGCGGATTGAAATGCCCCGTCCGCGTGCGCCAAGTGGTGCGCGGCGTAAAGAGATGCGCGTCCTCGACCGCGATGGAAGCCGCCGCTTGCCGCAGCGGGCTGATATCGTCGAGCACCCAGAACGAGCGGCCATGCGTGGCTACGACGAGATCGTCGTCGTGAACGATCATGTCGTGAATCGGCGTGTACGGAAGATTTAGTTGAAGGGGCTGCCAATTCGCGCCGTCGTTGAAGGAAACCCATATGCCGGTTTCCGTTCCGGCGTAGAGCAGGCCTTTGCGCTTGGGATCTTCGCGCACGGCGTGAACATAGGAATTGTCAGGTAGTCCTCCGATAATCTTTGTCCAGGTTTTGCCGAAGTCGCTGGTCTTCAAAATATAAGGCTTGAAATTGTCGAGCTTATGCGCGTCCACCGCGGCGTAAGCGGTTCCCGCATCGAACGGAGAAGCCTCGATGAGGCTGATCATCGCCCATTCGGGAACGTCTTTCGCCGTGACGTTCGCCCAGTTCTTGCCGCCATCGCGCGTCAATTGAATCAAGCCGTCATCGGTGCCGGCCCAGAGCACGCTTTCCTGCTTGGGCGATTCCGCCAGCGTAAAAACCGTGTCGTAGTATTCCACAGTGTACTGATCTTTCGTCAGCGGCCCACCGGAATCCTGCTGCTTGGACTTATCGTTGCGCGTGAGGTCGGGGCTGATGGTCGTCCAGGTGCGCCCTGCATCGGTCGAACGAAACACATATTGCGAGCTGTGATAAATCACGTCCGGATTGTGCGAGGAAATCACAATCGGCATGGTCCAGGTGTAGCGGTATTTTTGCGTGGCGGCGGAATAGCCGTTGGGATCTTCGGGCCATTCCTGAATGCTCTGCGCCTGGTTGATGCGGCGGTCGAAGCGCGTGAAGATGGGCCCTTCGTCGTCCGCGTAAACGATATTCGAATCGCGCGGATCGGGAACGATGTAGCCGCTTTCGCCGCCGCCCACCGCGTCCCAGTCGCCGCGATCGATGAAGCCACGGTCGCTGCGTGTCTGGATACCAACCGAGGAGTTGTCCTGTTGCGAGCCGTAGACGCGATAGAGAAAATCGTTGTCGGCCGCGACGTGATAGAACTGCGCAGTGGGCTGATTGTTTTGCGTGGACCAATTCTTGCCCCCGTCGACGGAAATGGTTGCGCCGCCGTCGTTGCCGTTGATGAGGCGATTCGGATTTTCAGGATCAATCCAGAGCGCGTGATGGTCGCCATGCGGCGCGTTGAGCCGTTCGAAGGTTTTTCCGGCGTCAATGGAGCGGTAGATGCCTGTATTGGCGATGTATACCTTGTTTGCATCTTTCGAGTCAGCCCAAACGTGCGTGAAATACCAGGCGCGCTGCCGGAAGCGGTGATCGTCAGTGATGAGCGACCATTTCGCGCCGCCATCGTCGCTGCGATACAAGCCGCCCTTCTTCGCTTCGATGAGCGCGTAAACGACGTTCGAATCGCCGCCGGAAACCGAGACGCCGATGCGGCCAAGCGGGCCTTCGGGAAGACCATTGCCTTCGACGCGCTTCCAGGTCGTGCCGTCGTCATTCGACCGGTAAAGGCCGTCCTTCGCGCCGCCGCTATTTAGCGTCCACGGAGTGCGCCAGCCTTCCCACATCGCGGCAAAAAGAATGTGCGGATTCTGCGGATCAAACACGACGTCGATGGCGCCGGTGCGATCATCGAGATAAAGAACTTTTTCCCAGGCCTTGCCGCCATCGCGCGTGCGGAAAACGCCGCGCTCCGTGTTGGGGCCGTAAGCGTGGCCGAGAGCCGCAACAAAAACGATGTCGGGATTCGTGGGATGAATGATCAGCGCACCGATGTGACGCGTGTCTTTGAGGCCGACGTTGGCCCACGTCTTGCCGCCGTCGGTGGATTTGTAGACGCCGTCGCCAAAAGAAATGTTGCCGCGGATGCAGGCTTCGCCGGTGCCGACGTAAATGACGTTGGGATCGGAATCGGCAACGTCGATGGCGCCGATCGAGGAAACAGACTGCTTGTCAAAAAGTGAATCCCAGCTCATGCCGCCGTCGGTGGTTTTCCAAACTCCACCCCCGGTTGCGCCGAAGTAGTACGTGTTTGGCTGGCTCGGCACACCCGTCACGGCAAGCACGCGGCCGCCGCGGAACGGGCCAACGAGGCGCCACTTCATGCCGCCATAAGTCTTGGAATCAATCTGTTGTGCATTGGCTGTGAGCGCGATCAGGAACAACATCGTGAAAACTGCCAGCACATGGGCTAGGACACGATGATAACGATTCACACGAACCTCCGAAAAGATGCTCAAGGGGTTGCATCGTATCATTGATTGCAGGTTCGCAGCTATTCCGGGTAGCATCGATTTGAGCACCCTTGCCGTCGATTTTGCCCACTCCCATCCCAGCCGAGTTTTTTGCTTGGGCCGGCTGGAGAATCCATATTGATAGTCGTACTGGAGAAGTTCACGATCCGCTTCGATTGCAGATCGCAATTGCTCGGCAGCCCGGAGGAGTTCCGTTCCGGACTTCTACGTCCACGCGTTTACATTCATCCCATGCACAACGCTGAAGTTATCCCAGGGGCCTAAGGCTTTCGCATAAAGGCCGCAGCGGCAGGCAACAGAGGCTCACCCAACACGACGAATGTCAATTCCCGAGAGGCGTAACGGGCCGTGAGCTTCCGCGGTTCGCACTCAATGGTAAAGCAGTATTCCCTCAAGGTGTGTGTTCCTGTTCGCGTATCCTACCGGGAATCCTAGATGATGCCGAACCCTGAAAATCCTTTACAAAAATCCAGTTGCTGGTCAAGGCTTTTTCGCGGAGGGCCTGCTGGGATAGGATGCGGGCGGGATGGACATTCGAAAATGAGCGGACACGAGACATACGACGTGGCGGTGGTGGGGGCCGGGGTGTTTGGGGCGTGGACGGCGCGGCACCTGGCGAAACGCGGAAAGCGCGTGGCGCTCCTCGAAGCGTACGGGCCGGGGCATTCGCGGGCGAGCAGCGGAGGCGAGACACGCATCATTCGCATGGGATATGGCGCGGACGAGCTGTACACGCGCTGGTCGCAGCGGTCACTCGCGCAATGGAAAGAATTTTTTGCAACGATTAGGCAACCTCTTTTCCTCGAAACTGGGGTGCTGTGGATGGCAGGAAAGAACGATGTGCGGTTGCAGGAAACAGCGGTGACGCTGGAGCGATGTGGCGTCACGTTTGAACAGTACGACCGCGCGGCGCTCGAGAAGAAGTATCCGCAAATCGGACTTGAGGAAATTCAAAAAGGAGTCCTCGAGCTCCAGAGCGGGGTACTGATGGCGCGGCGCGCTGTGGCCGCGGTGGTGGAAGACGCGATAGGTCTTGGAGTTGAGTATCGCTGTGCCCCGGCCGTGGACCCGCGAGACGCGGGCGCGGTAAAGCACGTCACGACGAAGCAGGGGGAGAGCATCGTCGCGGGACAATTTGTTTTTGCGTGCGGAGCGTGGCTAGGGAAAATTTTTCCGGATGTGCTGGGCGCGCGCATTTTTCCTTCACGGCAGGAAGTTTTCTTTTTTGGGATACCGGCGGGAGAAACGCGGTTTGCTCCGCCGACGCTGCCCACATGGCTGTTTCAGGAAGATTTGGTGTACGGGATGCCGGACATCGAGAGCCGCGGGCTGAAAATCGCGTTCGATGAACATGGCGAGCGCGTGGATCCGGACATGCAATCGCGAATCGTTTCGCCGGAGATGACCAAGGCCGTACACGAATACGTCGCGCGGCGGTTCCCCGCGCTGCGCGACGCGCCTATCGTTGAGACGCGCGTCTGCCAGTACGAGAATACTTCGAGCGGAGACTTCCTTATCGACCGTCACCCGGAAATGGAGAACGTGTGGTTTGCGGGGGGCGGCTCGGGGCACGGGTTCAAGCACGGGCCGGCGGTGGGCGAGTACCTTACCGGGCAACTCCTCGATGGTGCGAAACCCGAACCGCGCTTTTCGCTGGCGACGAAAGAGACGGTGCAGAAACGCGCCGTGTATTGAGCAAAAGTGACTCGTGATTCGTGAGCCCTCGAAGTTCGGGGCAAGCTGGCGACTCGTGGGAAGAGGTCGAAAGTTGGCAGTTCGCAGTTCGCCGTTCGCAGTTCACCGTTTGCGGTAAGAAGAGAGGAAGAAAAGAGCATAACAACTTTCTTTGAGCCTCCTCCTTCAAGCAGGAAATTCGGATATCTGAAGAAACCCATTCTTCTAAGACCGGCCCTTACAACCGCCGCGCAGGGGCGGCCCCTGCCGTTAACTGGGAACGGTCGACTGTCAACTTCCTCTAGAGTCCGGGGGCGCGGCGGCGAGGATAGGTCAGCGCCGGAGCGCGCCGGACCCTTCGGGCTTTCTCCGCGTACAACTGCTGGTCTGCTTCGGAGAGCAGCTTTTCGATACGCTCGCCATCGCCGCGGTACACCGCAATGCCGATGCTGGCAGAGAGGCGAGGCGGTTCATCGTCGTTGGCCATCACTCGGCGGATGCGGTCGACAACGCGGTGGGCTTCGTCTTCCTGTGACTCCGGAAGAACCAAGGCAAATTCATCTCCGCCATAGCGCGCCGCCGTATCAATAGCGCGGCAATGAATGCGGAGAATGTCGGCAAGGCGGCAGATGGCGCGGCTGCCTACGAGGTGGCCGTAGCTGTCGTTGATGGTTTTCAACGCGTCGAGGTCGAGAAGCAGAACGGCAAAAGGCCGGCCGGAGCGGTCGGTGCGCTCCGTTTCGTTCTCGAGAACGTCGAGCAGCCGGCGATAGTTGGCGAGCCCGGTGAGCGGATCGCTGACGGCCATATGGCGGACGCGCTCGAACAAGCGGGCGTTATCGAGAAGCGCGCCACCGAGTGCGACGGTATAGCCCAGAACCATGAGCCCCTGGGCAAACACAAAAGGAGCATCCATCAGGCGCGCCGACTGAGCCGCAGCAAACTGAGCGGCGACGTTCAGCCACACGGCCGCATACATGGTGCGGTCAAACGAGGAGTCTTCGACGGTCAAACGGCGGCGGTACCAGAACAGGCTCACCAAGAAGATGACGCCGGGAAGCAACTGCTGCGGACTGGGAAAGAAGGCGTTGGGATGCAGAGAAGCTCCCGGAGGCAGGCGGCGAACCCCGGCGGCAAGCACATAGGTGACCGCGACGGCGGCCAGCAAGGCGCCCGCGATTTCCCGGCGGGGATGGCGCGAACGGGGCATGAAGTGCTCGACCAGGAGCGCGGCAACTACCAGAAGAGCGAGGATGACGCGGCCAAGCCACCAGGCGACGGGGGCCCAAGAAAGGCCAAGCGAAGCCTCCGGCAGGAATTGAAAGAAGAGCACGCCGGCGGCAATCAGTACGCCGCCGCAGAGGAAGAACCCGGCACCGAGAATAAGGGAGATGCGGTCCTGCGTACCCTGGAAGCGAACCAGAGTAACGGCGGCGAAAACAAAGGCTAGCAGGCTACTGATGACCTGAAGATAGCCCTGAAGCAAAGCGTCGGGGGGCACCGTTAAGGTGCGCAGCCAATAGGCGGCGAGGATCACGAGCAGAAAGGCGCCGACGTGCGATAAGAAGATTGTCGTGCGGGTGCGCGCGTGCGAGAGGGCAGTTTGACCCATAGTCCTTTTTTCGCTGCTAGACCCCGATCATGTGGACTGGGTTGTCCATTAGATTAGACTACAAAGCGCGGGCCAGTGTTGCGAAGAGATTGAGATAAACGATACGTGCTGCGGAATCTTATACCTGTACGAAAGAACAGGAAAAAACAGCGGGAAGAGACACAAATATGCCGCGCGACAGGAATGGAAACTTTTATTGTTGCAGCGAAGCGCCAGAGTGCGCAGAATTGTCTGACTTGAAACGATTCAAGCAACCGGACCGAAACACTTCAGAGACTTAGCTCCCAAAAGGAGAATCGCGTGGACAAAGAAACCGGCGCAAGTGCAGGACCACGGCTGCGGCGGGCGCTCTCGCTGTGGGATTTGATTCTGTACGGCGCGATTGTGCTGCAGCCGGTTGCGCCAATGTCGGCGTTTGGAGCGCTGAGCGATCGCGGACACGGGCACGTAGTTACGGCGGTCCTGATCGCCATGGTGGCGATGCTGTGCACGGCGTTCAGCTACGGCAAGATGGCGACCGTCTACCCGAGCGCGGGCTCCGCTTTCACTTATGTGGCGCAGGAGATTCATTCTTCTGCCGGGTACATCACCGGTTGGAGCATGGTCATGGATTACATCGTGAATCCACTGATCTGCACCATTTGGTGCGCGGGACAAGCGCACGAATTTGCGCCCGGAATTCCCGTCTGGGGCTGGAAGATTTTTTTTGCGGTCGTGTTCACATTGCTGAATTTGCAGGGCATCAAAACTTCGGCGCGCGTCAACGCCGGGCTGGCCGCGGGAATGAGCGCGGTGGTGGTGCTCGTCTTTGTGACCACCATTCGCTACATTCTTGGGCACCCGCACAGCGATCCGGGATTTTTCACGCGGCCTTTTTATGATCCGCAGACATTTACCTTCGACAATTTGTTTGGATGCACTTCGCTGGCGGTGTTGACGTACATCGGCTTCGACGCCATCTCGACGCTTTCGGAAGAAGCGGAGCATCCCAAACGAGATATTTTGCTGGCCACGGTGATGACTTGCGTGATCATCGGGTTTTTGTCGTCGGCAGAAGTCTACATCGCGCAACTCGTTTGGCCGGCGTCCCAACCGTTCCCAAACGCCGACACGGCATATGTCTATGCCGCCGCGCGAACGTGGGCGCCGCTTTTCAGCATCGTTGGATTTACTTTGCTGGTGGCTAATTTCGGTTCGGGGATGGGCGCGCAGATCGGCGCGGCGCGGCTGCTCTATGGCATGGGAAGAAGCAACGCGCTGCCAAGTTCGTTCTTTGGCGCGGTGGATGCCCAGCATCATGTCCCGAAGAATAATGTGATTTTCATTGGCGTGATTGTTCTCATTGGATCTTTCTTCTTAACGTATGGGCGCGGAATTGAGCTGCTGAACTTCGGAGCGCTGATTGCGTTCATGGGAGTCAACGCTTCCGCCTTCATGCGTTACTTTGTCAAGGCTGCGGAAAAGAAGATCTTCAATTTCATTTCGCCGTTCGCGGGCTTCTTTATCTGTCTAGGTTTGTGGTGGAACCTGAGCCGACCGGCGAAAATTGTAGGATCCATCTGGATGATTGCAGGGATTTTGTTCGGCGTCTGGAAGACGCGCGGATTCCGGGAACAGCTTTCGTTTGAGGTGCCGCCGGAATGAGCGGAAAGGTCAAGATGGTGACCATGCGAGACGTGGCGCAGGCGAGCGGCTTTTCGCCGGCCACGGTTTCCATCGTGCTGAACAACGCGCCGCTGGCGCGCTACATCGCTCCAGCGACGAAGAAGCGGATTGAGGACGCCGCCAAGAAGCTGGGCTACCGGCCCAATGCGATGGCGCGCTTCCTGCGCAGCCGGAGAAGCCAAACCGTTGGCGTGATGATCTTCGACATTACCGATCCTTTCTGCACGCCGGTGCTACGCGGAATCGAGAACGCGCTCTATCAATCTTCGTACGTGCCAATTTTTGCCGATGCGCACAACCAACGAACCCGGTTCGAGCGCTATCTGGAAATGCTGCTGGAGCACCACGTGGAAGCGCTGATTGTGGTGGCCAACTGGCTTTTCGTAGACATCCAACTGCTGGCCGACCTGAGCAAGAGAAACATCACCGCGGCGACGATCGGCTGGGAGGTGCCGGGGGATTCGGTAAGCTCGGTGATGGTGGACAACGAAGCGGGAGGACGGCTGGCGCTCGAGCATCTCCATCATTTGGGACATCGCAAGATTGCGGTCATCCGCGGACCCAAGATGCTGATCGACAGCGGGCCGCGATGGAAAGGCATTCAGAAATTCGCGAATTCGGTGGGGTTGGAAATGGATCCATCGCTGGTTGTTCAGTTGCCGGATGAATTGGAAGCCAATTCAGGATTCGACGGCGGCTACCGGTTCACCGAAGAATTGCTGGAGCGGAAGAAGAAGTTCACGGCGGTGCTGGCGTTTGATGATTTGACGGCGTTCGGTGCCATCCGCGCGCTGACGAAGGCAGGCATCAAGGTGCCAGAGCAATGCTCAGTCGTGGGCTTCGATGACGTGCCGCTTTCCGCCTTGTCCGCTCCCTCGTTGACGACCGTCCGGCAGCCGCTCGAAGCCATGGGGAACCTGGCGGTGAATCTCGTGGTGGAGGGCATCAAGGCAGGACTGGAGAAACGCGATTGGAGCATTTCGCGGCATAAGATGACGCCGGAACTGGTGATTCGGGATTCCACGAAGGCGGTGGAAGGAGGGAAGGACCTAACGAAGTAATGAAGTAAAGACGCAGGGAACGGGCCCCCTCCCTATGTTTTTCGTAAGTGTAGATTCTAAACGTGGTCAGAGTCTTTTATTTTCATACAACTGTTGCTTCTTAAGGGGCGCAGCGGGCTGCGCCCCTGCACTCGAAGAGCACCGGGTGAGCTTATTTCTCTGCTGGGAGGAAAGCCTGGGGGGCGTGCAGAAACTGGACGCCGGGAGTTTCTGTCGCCACATGGACACGCTGGAAACGGCCCTTTGGCCCGCCGCTGCCTTTGAAGGTCAGGAGATATTGGTGGCGAAGATGCGTGGCCAGTTCGTCCAAGTACGGCTTGAAGGTAACCGTTTCGTTGAGCCCCAGATAATAGGATTCGGCTCCGGTGGCCTCGGCGAGCCGGCTGAGATCATTCTGGCCGCGGAAGGCGCGAAACCAACGGCGGCTCAAATGCCCGGCATCGGGATAATAGATCGACCAGACATTGATGTTTTCTTTCTGCGCGCGCTCATAGGTGGATTGCAGGTCCGGGCTTTCCGGGAAATTCCCGTGGAAGTAATCGATGCCCGAAGAGATCAGTAGAATGGAACGGCGCTCCGTGGGCCCGGAAGGCAAGCGCTTCATCAGGTCGAGAACGGCGAGATAGGGGCTGGAGAACGAGCCGGGGCCGATGGGAATGCGCAAGGCTTTCGCGGCGAGCTCATGATCGTTGGTGAAATCCTGCGAGACCTGCGCAGCGCCGTTGCGCGCATAAGAAACGGAAATGTAAGTGGTGGACGGCTGAGCGTTGAAGAATTCTTTCAAGTCGTTCCACTGGCTGGCGACGTTGGAATCCAGCGAGTCGTCGATCAGGACGGCCAGATAGAGCTTCTCTCCGTGCCGCCAGTTGGCGATTTGCGAGCGTTCTTTGTTGATGTAGAACTGCACGTCCTCCCGGTTGATTGCCGGAGGTTCGGCATCTTTCTTGCCGAGCGCGGTCACGGTCATGGTGACGTTGCGGGGCTCGGCCGCGGAAGCGCTGGGCGCTAGGGACGTCCACAAGAAAGCCAACAGTCCAGCAAAAAGCAGTATAGCGTTGCGTCTCAACGTGTTCATGTTCCTTCTCCCTTTTTTCTCTAATTTGTTAGATGCGAGGCGGAACTTCAAAGAGGCATAAAGGAAGCGAGACGCATTTTTTCTCTTAAGCGGAAGATTGGGCGGACGATTTCCCTGCTCCAAAACATGAGCGTGGGGTAGTATGCTGCGACGCGGAAAAAGAGGCGGACTACGGTGAGAAATTACGTCGGGGCAATCGATCAAGGAACCACCAGCACGCGGTTCATGGTGTTCGACCAAGCCGGGCGCATCGTTGTGGTCGCACAGAAAGAGCACGAGCAAATCTATCCGAAACCCGGCTGGGTGGAGCATGATCCGCTGGAAATTCTGCGGCGCACCGAAGAAGTCATTGCGGAAGCACTGGCCCAAAGGGGATTGCGCGCTTCGGACTTGGCGGCCGTCGGCATCACCAATCAGCGCGAAACCACCGTCGTATGGGAGTGTAAAACCGGAAAGCCGATTGCCAACGCCGTCGTCTGGCAAGACACGCGCGTTGCCGACGAGGTGAGGCGATTTTCCGCAGCGGGCGGACAAGACCGCTTCCGCGCCCAGACCGGCTTGCCGCTGAGCACGTACTTCAGCGGGCTAAAGCTCCGCTGGCTGCTCACAAACGTTCCCGGCGCGCGAGAAAAAGCCGCGGCAGGCGACCTGCTCTTCGGAAATGTCGATGCTTTTCTTCTCTGGCACCTCACAGGTGGAGCCAAGGGCGGCGTGCATGCCACGGACGTAACGAATGCGAGCCGCACACAGCTCCTAAATATAAAAACACTGGATTGGGACGAAAAGTTGCTGGCGGCATTTGAAGTGCCGCGCGCGATGCTGCCGCAAGTGCGGTCGAGCAGCGAAATTTATGGCGAGGCGACGCTGGGTACTATCGCGGGAGTTCCGGTGGCGGGAATTCTGGGCGATCAGCAAGCGGCCCTGGTGGGGCAGGCGTGCTTCCGCCCGGGCGAGGTCAAGAACACGTACGGCACGGGATGTTTTTTGCTGATGAATACGGGCGAGCGGCTGGTGCCTTCGAATTTCGGCTTGCTCACCACGCTGGCGTACAAACTTGGCAGCGCGCCGGCACATTATGCGCTCGAAGGAAGCGTGGCGATTGCCGGAGCGTTGGTGCAGTGGCTGCGCGACAACCTGGGGATCATTGCGAAAAGTCCAGAGGTGGAGGCGCTGGCGCGAACGGTCGGCGACAATGGCGGAGTGTATTTCGTCCCCGCGTTTTCGGGATTGTTTGCGCCGTACTGGAAAGAGAGTGCGCGAGGGGTGATTGTGGGACTGACGCGATTCGCAAACAAGGGACACATCGCGCGAGCGGTGCTGGAGGCCAGCGCGTTTCAGACACGCGAAGTGATCGAAGCGATGGAAAAGGATTCGCAGATTGCGCTCGAAAGCTTGCGCGTGGACGGCGGCATGGTAGCGAACGAACTGCTGATGCAGTTCCAGGCGGACATCTTGAACCGCGAAGTGGTACGGCCGGTGATTCAGGAAACGACGGCCCTGGGCGCGGCGTACGCGGCGGGGCTGGCGGTGAAATTCTTTTCAGGATTGGAAGAATTGCGCGCGAAGTGGGCTGTGCACCGCACGTGGAAGCCGTGCCTAGCGGAAGCGGAACGCCAGCGGCTTTACCGGCAATGGAACAAGGCAGTGACGCGGTCTTTCGATTGGGTGGAATCGTGAAGGAGGTTTCGATTTATGACTTCACCGTGGCTCGGTGAATTTCTTGGCACGATGATTTTGATTTTGCTGGGCGATGGCGTGGTCGCCGCGGTGCTGCTGAAGCGTTCGAAAGCCGAAGGCAGCGGATGGATGGTGATTTCGACGGGATGGGCCGTCGCGGTGATGGCCGGCGTGTTTACCGCGATCGCGTGCGGAAGCAGCGATGCGCACCTGAATCCCGCGGTGACTCTTGGGTTTGCCATGCGCGACGGACATTTTGCGAAATTTTTGCCGTATCTGGCCGCGCAGGTGCTGGGAGCGATGGCAGGCGCGGCGCTTGTCTGGCTGCATTATCATCCGCATTGGAAGGAGACGGCGGATGCCGGCGCGAAGCTAGGGTGCTTCTGCACGGCACCAGCGATTCGGAAGACGTTTGCGAATTTTCTGAGTGAAGTGATTGGGACGTTCGTGTTGGTTTTCGTGGCTGGAGCGATTTTTTCCAAAAGCGTTGCGGCGGGCGGGCCGGCCGCGGGACTGGGGCCATATCTTGTGGGAAGTCTGGTTTGGGGCATCGGACTTTCGCTCGGCGGCACGACCGGCTACGCGATTAATCCGGCGCGAGACTTCGGGCCGCGCGTCGCGCACGCGATTCTTCCGATTGCAGGCAAGGGCGGGTCCGATTGGGGTTATGCGCCCATTCCAGTGCTGGGCCCGCTAACCGGAGGATTGCTGGCGGGTGCGCTGCTGCGGGTGCTCGGAGTTTAGCGAGGAAGTGGTTTAGAATTTGTTGTGCTGCGGAGCTGCAAGCGCTTGCAGCCTAATGCTTAAATTAGGGGAAACATACATATTATGAGCCTGATGCGCTCCGTTCTGCTGGCCGCTTCGCAAAACCGCTGGCTGCGGGACCATGCTTCGCATTACAAGTTTGTGCGCAGGAGCGTTTCGCGATTCATGCCCGGTGAGACGCTCGAAGACGCGCTCGTTGCGGCGCAAACGCTGCGCGGCAAAAAGATTGGCACAGTTTTCACGCACCTGGGAGAGAACATCAGCGATCGCGCGGAAGCCCAGCAGGTGGCGGATCATTATCTGGAAGTTTTGGAACGCATCCGGCAAAGAGGGCTGCAGACAGAACTTTCTGTCAAGCTGACACAACTGGGTCTGGACCTTTCTCCCGAGCTTTGCTTCGGTCAATTGAAAACCATCATCGCGCGCGCGCCAAAGGAATCCACCGTTTGGATCGACATGGAAGCAAGCAACTATGCCGACGTGACATTGGATTTGTACCGCCGCGCGCTCGGTGAGTTTCCCAATGTAGGCGTGTGCCTGCAGGCTTATCTGTACCGGACCAAAAATGACCTTGCGAAACTGCTGCCACTGCGGCCGTCGATCCGGTTGGTCAAAGGGGCGTACATGGAGCCGCCGGAAATTGCGTTTCCGCGCAAGGGGGACGTGGATGCAAATTATTTTGCGCTGGGAAGAGAGTTGCTGAAAGCCAAGAAAGAAAAATCCTGCGTGCGCGTTGCGTTTGCGACGCACGACGTGGTGATGATTCGCCGACTCTTGGAGAAGGCTCTGCAGGAAGGCTTTTCGAAAGCAGATTTCGAAGTGCAAATGCTTTACGGGATCCAGCGCGGCGAGCAGGAACGACTCGCTGCGGAAGGCTGCACTTCGATCGTGCTGGTGGCGTATGGCACGTTTTGGTATCCGTGGTTCGTGCGGCGGTTGGCGGAGCGCCCGGCAAACCTGTGGTTTATTGCGCGAAACGTGTTCAGCTCGTAGCCTGGGACAAAGCAGATCGCCAGAAATCAACTCCCGGTGACCCAGTCCTTTATCACTGTCGTGGGAAGCGCAAACGTGGACCTGACCACGTTTAACGATGTGTTTCCGCGGCCGGGGCAGACGATTTTTGGAAAGAGCTTTGATCTGGGATTTGGAGGAAAAGGCGCGAACCAGGCAGTGGCTGCGCGCTTGTGTGGGGCCAATGTGGCGATGGTCGCGAAGGTGGGAAACGATCTTTTCGGTCCCGCCACAATCAAGAATTTTGAATCGCAGGGGATTGATGTCAGTTGTGTGGGAATTGCGGAGGGCGTTTCCAGCGGCGTCGCGCCGATTTTTGTGGACCCCAGCGGTGAGAACCGCATCATCGTAGTGAAAGGCGCGAACGACTTGCTGGCTCCCGAAGATGTGGATGCAGCGGCGCACCTTTTGCAAAAAGCCAACGCCATTGTGCTGCAATTCGAAATTCCTCTGCGCACCGTGTATCACGCGGTGCAATTCGCGAAGGCCAAAGGGATCCGATGCATCGTGAATCCCGCGCCGGCACAGCCCGTGGATTTTGTGCAACTCCGCGGCGTGGACTATTTCATTCCCAACGAGAGCGAGGCGGAAACGATCACCGGGATGCCCGTGCATACGGCGGGCGACGCGAAAGAATGTGCGCGGTATCTGCTCGAACAGGGCTTACGATGCGTCGTCATCACGCGCGGTGAGCGCGGCTGCCTTTTGGCGAACGAAGAAGGTGCGGAACTCGTGCCACCATTCCAGGTTGACTCCGTGGATACAACCGGCGCGGGAGACGCGTTTATTGGCAGCTTTGCCGTGTTTTTGGGGGAAGGTCACCCGGAGAAGGAAGCACTTCGGCAGGCGAGTTTGTACGCGGCGCTTTCCACCATGAAGGTGGGGACGCAAAAGTCGTTTTGGAGCCGGGCGGAATTCGAGAAAGAGTGGCAAAAACGGCGCGCGCGCCTATAAACGCGCATCGCCAAGATGATAAGATGAGATACCGATGTAGTTTCTCTGATCCTGTTCAGGAATTCCATGACTCTGAGGGACAAGTCGCCCGTAATCCGTGATGCGAGCTTTAACCGGCCTTCGGCTTCGCCGCCGAGCGCGTTTTCTCCCTCCGACACTGCGATTGCGCAATACGGAGGACACGAACTGCAGCCCAACCGCGGCATTCCGCTGAATTTGGATTGGATCGACGCGGTGCGCGTCAATACCAGTGCCGTCGAGCGCCGCGCACAGACACTGGTCACGCGGCGGACGGTGAAGAAGGAATGGCAGGCGGCGTGGCTGCTGCGCGCGATTACGTGCATGGACTTGACGACCCTTTCCGGTGACGACACAGACGAGCGCGTGCGCCGGTTGTGCGCAAAGGCGCGGCAGCCGATTCAGCAGGAACTGGGGCAAAAACTGCGGGTGGAAAGCCTCGGGATTAAAGTGGCGGCCGTGTGCGTGTATCACACGTTTGTGGAAACGGCCCGACGAGCCGTCGAAGGCAGCGGGATTCATGTGGCGGCAGTGTCGACGGGATTTCCGGCGGGACTCTCCCCGCTGCAAGAGCGAGTGAATGAAATTCGCCGGTCGGTTGAAGCCGGGGCGGATGAGATTGACGTGGTGATCACACGCGCGCACGTTTTCAGCGCAAGGTGGCAGGCGCTTTACGACGAAATTGCGACGTTTAAAAATGCTTGCGGGCCAGCACACTTGAAAGTGATCCTAGGCACCGGGGACTTGCAGACCTTGCGCAACGTGGCGCATGCGAGCTTAGTGGCGATGATGGCCGGAGCAGACTTCATTAAAACGTCCACCGGAAAGGAAGCAGTGAACGCGACGTTGCCGGTGAGTTTAGTCATGGTGCGGGCAATTCGCGAGTACGCGCAAGAGACGGGGATGGCCGTGGGCCTCAAGCCGGCGGGAGGGATTCGAACGGCAAAGCAAGCTCTGGAATGGTTGGCGCTGATGAAAGAAGAGCTGGGCACATCGTGGATGAAGGCGGAGTTGTTCCGCTTTGGCGCGAGCGCGATGCTTGCGGATATCGAGCGGCAGCTTGAGCATTTTGCTACGGGACGTTATTCGGCAGATTATCGTCATCCGATAGCGTGATGACGAGCGCTGTGGTGGGATGATGATGAAGGGGCCAAGAAAAAGTCAGTGAGCATCGTCGAAAAATTCATGACCATGGAGTACGGTCCCGCGCCGGAAGATCCGCGCGAGGCGATGGCGTGGCTCGACGTTCATCAGCGCCGCTTTGGCCATTTCATCAACGGAGAGTGGCAAGCGCCAGCGGCGGAAACTTATTTTGATACGGCCGATCCTTCTACGGGAGAGAAACTGGCAACGATCGCGCAAGGTTCGGCGGAGGACGTTGATCGCGCGGTGAAAGCGGCTCGCGCCGCGTTGCCCACGTGGCAAGCCCTCACCCCTCACGCACGTGCGCGTTACCTTTACGCATTGGCCCGCCAGGTGCAAAGGCATTCGCGCCTGCTCGCGGTCCTTGAAACGTTGGACAACGGCAAGCCGATTCGCGAGAGCCGCGACATTGATATTCACCTCGTGGCGCGCCATTTTTATCACCACGCGGGCTGGGCGCAGCTTCTGGAGCAGGAGTTTCCCGGTTACGCGGCTTGTGGCGTGGTGGGTCAGATTATCCCATGGAATTTCCCATTGCTGATGCTGGCGTGGAAAATTGCGCCGGCTCTGGCCACCGGGAATACGTTGGTTTTGAAGCCCGCAGAGTTTACGCCCCTGACCGCGCTGGCCTTCGCGCACATTTGCCAGGAAATCGAGCTGCCCTCGGGGGTGGTAAACATCGTCACAGGAGATGGCTCAACGGGCGAAGCGCTGGTGAAGCATCCCGACGTGGACAAGATCGCATTCACCGGGTCGACCGAAGTGGGCCGTGCGATTCGCAAGGCCACGGCGCAGAGCCACAAGAAACTCTCGCTCGAACTCGGCGGCAAATCACCCTTCATTATTTTTGAAGACGCGGATCTCGACGGGGCGGTCGAGGGCCTGGTCGACGGAATCTGGTTCAATCAAGGGCAGGTCTGCTGTGCGGGTTCGCGCCTGCTCATGCAGGAGAGCATCGCAGAGAAATTGATTGGCAAGGTTCAGGATCGCATGAACACGCTGCGCATTGGTCCGCCGCTGGATAAAGCCATCGACATCGGCGCGATTGTGGCACGCGTGCAGCTCGAGCGCATCCAGCGCCTGGTCGAACAAGGCGTAGCGGAAGGCGCAACGTGCTGGCAGCCATCGATTCCGCTTCCTTCGCGGGGACTGTATTTTCCGCCGACGCTCTTGAGCAACGTGCATCCGAGTTCCGTCGTGGCGCAGCAGGAGATTTTTGGTCCGGTGCTGGCGGCGATGACATTTCGAACGCCGCGCGAAGCGGTCGAACTAGCGAACAACACCGTGTACGGACTCGCTGCCTGCGTGTGGAGCGAGAGCATCAACGTCGCCCTGCATGTTGCTGCGCAACTGAAAGCTGGCGTGGTTTGGGTGAATTGCACGAACCTTTTCGACGCGGCTTGCGGTTTCGGCGGCTACCGCGAAAGCGGCTTTGGCCGCGAAGGCGGGCGCGAAGGCTTGCTGGAATACCTCGAACCGGCATGGTTCAAGCAGGCGCCGCCGGTTCACGCGACGCCGCTTGCGATCGAACACCCGCCGGAAGCGGTGGCAGATTTTTCTGCGCCGCCGATCGACCGTACGGTGAAGCTCTACATTGGCGGCAAGCAAGCGCGGCCGGATTCCGGCTACAGCATGGCGGTGCGAGCGGCGGACGGCCGCGTTCTCGGTGAAGCACCGCTCGGCAATCGCAAAGACCTTCGCAACGCAGTGGAGGCTGCGCGCAAGGCGGAGGGCTGGAGCAGGGCCTCGGCGCAAAATCGCGCGCAAGTGTTGTATTACATTGCGGAGAATCTCTCGCAGCGCGGCGAAGAAATCGCGGGACGGTTGTCTGCCGTGGTAGGAAAGAAACAGGCAGAGGCGGAAGTTAGCCGCGGCATCGAGCGCACTTTTTCCTACGCAGCGTGGACGGACAAATTTGATGGCGCGGTGCACAATCCGCCTTTCCGCAACGTCGCCCTCGCGATGAAGGAACCCATCGGCACGGTGGGCATCCTCTGTCCGGCGGATACTCCACTGCTTGGCTTCCTGTCGCTGGTGATGCCAGCGATTTGCACGGGCAACACAGTGATTGCGATTCCCTCCGAAAAATATCCACTGATTGCAGGCGACCTGTACCAGGTCTTCGACACGAGCGATCTGCCAGGAGGAGTGGTAAACATCGTGACTGGCCGCACCACTGACCTGCTGAAAACGCTAGCGGAGCACGACGATGTGGACGCCATCTGGAATTTCACTGACGAAGCGAGCGCCGCGACTGCAAAGGCACTGTCCATTGGAAATCTGAAGCAGGTGTTCACCAACGAAGGCCGCGCCATCGACTGGTTCGACGCAAGGCAGGGCGAGGGCAGGTGGTTCCTCCACCACTCTGTGCAGATCAAAAATATCTGGGTGCCGTACGGGGAATGAGCGGTCGATTGCGTTACCAACCATTCTGTTTGAAAAGTTAGCTTGGTTCCGTGGCGGGGGCCACACCCAGCGGCGGCACTTGCCCACCTGATGGCTGACCGATTGGGCCTAATCGTTGGGATAAACAACTAAGAATTCCAACAAAAAACTTTAAAAATCATCGGCGCTAGAATCTAGACTTAGCTGCTAGCGACGATTTTCGAACTTTTCCGCACTTTTGAACCACTCCTTTCAGCTGTAAAGCCTGAATTAAGTCGAATGGTCCCACTCCTCCTACCGGCTGCCCAACGGGGATTCTGGGCCTCTTGGGTGATTATTTTTCACATATCTGGCGTTTCGTGATAGTATTTCAAGAACAGTGATCGAATTTCACGTCTTGCAGTTCCTGGTGAATCACCATTCGGGTGTAAACAATTCACAGTTATCAACAATGAGTGACCATAAATCAGAAGCGGTGAAGGATTTTCGCGGTCGCCCACTTCCGGAGCCTGGACGGCTTGCTGGGTATGGTGCCCTAGTTGAGAAGTACAGACTCACTGTCCCATTGCCCACACAATTGGCAGCTATCGGCGAACGCCACGTGAAAAGCTCCAGCGGTGAATGGCAAGTCCTGACACCGAGACATCAACCGGAGGACACGCTCGCCGGGCACTTAACCTTTGCTCTCAAGCGGGAAGGTGTTGATCTCGGCGTTTTAAGTGCGCTGTTCGAGGTTGTCCCAGAAGAGGAAATCGCACGTTTGGTCCTCGAGACACCGACGGGGGCCTATTCACGTCGGATTTGGTTCCTCTATGAATGGCTGACTGGGCGGCGACTCAAAATCGACGATCTGGGCAAGGTTCGAGCCGTTCCAGTGATTGATCCCGAATTGCAGTTTGGCTTATCGGAAGGCATTGCAATCGCGCGACAAAAGGTCACGAACAATTTGCCTGGCACACCACAGTTTTGTCCTCTCGTTCGGCGCACGCCGGAGCTGGAACGAAATCGACAATCTGGACTTGATGAGCGTGCAAGGGAGATTTCGGGACAGACGCCTGCGGACATTCTTGCGCGCGCCGCTGCTTTTCTTTTACTGAGCGACAGCAAATCGTCTTTCCAAATTGAAGGTGAACAGCCGCCAGCACAGCGCATTGCGCGTTGGGGACAAGCGATCGCGGAGGCCGGGCAGGTCGAACTGAGTCGCGCAGAGTTAGAGCGGCTGCAGCGCATTGTTATTGGAGATACCCGCTTTGTGCACCTCGGTCTGCGCGTCGAGGGGGGCTTTGTCGGTGACCGTAATCGGCGTAGTGGTGAGCCTATCCCGGAACACATAAGCGCACGGGCGGAGGATTTGCCGAGTCTCGTGGACGGAATCGTTGCCTTCGATAGCCTGGCGGTCAAGGGCAAGCTGGAGCCTGTTGTTGCGGCGGCGACGATCGCGTTCGGATTCGTCTATGTGCACCCGTTTGAAGACGGCAATGGACGTCTGCATCGATGGCTCATCCACCACGTGCTTGCTCGTGGCGGTTTCAATCCGCCCGGTGTTGTGTTCCCCGTCAGCGCGGTCATCCTCCGAAAAATCGATGCGTATCGACGCGTTTTAGAGTCTTATTCCAAACCATTACTAAAGCTCATTGACTGGCGGCCGACTCCTACTGGGAACGTTGAGGTACTCAATGACACCGCAAGTTTTTACAGGTATTTCGACGCCACGCAGCACGCGGAATTCCTGTACCAGTGCGTTCGAGAAACTGTCGAGGAGGATCTTCCGCGCGAGGTGAAGTACTTGGAGTCGTATGACCGCTTCGTCGGAAGAGTGCAGACGTTATTCGATGTGCCAAACAGCAAGCTGGATCTTCTATGGCGATCCCTGCAGCAGAACGAGGGAAGATTCTCCAAGCGCGCGCGCGCAAAGGAGTTTGCTGCGTTGACTGACAGCGAGGCAGTGGCCATCGAGAAAATGTTTCGCGAAGCCACTGGGTCAGAGTAAAGCGTAAGGCCACTTAGCGAACGCATCGTCGTGGACTTCTTCGTCGTGTGCTGGAACTACTAGACAACCCGTTGAGCCCGAGGTGGTCACTTACGTAGCCGGGCATTGTGTCACTCATGTCTCCGAGCCCGACCCCAATTGAAGAATGGTCGGCCCTGGCAGACGATTTTCGAACTTTCCGTCTCGAACTGAAAGTGGACGGCGCTGTCAGCGAGAGTGTTGCGGTGACGGTTCGTCGAGGGCAGGAGGAAGCCTGAACAGCATTGGCGGCGTATTCGTGGCGGAAGGGTGGCCGTTCGCGTCTTTAATGCGCAAAATTCTCAAAATTCTGGGCGATTGGAAGAATTGGAAGAAACTGCGACTTGACTCATAGGTATGAGTAAGATATGCTCAGCACATGAGCAAGCGACTACAGGTGATTCTTCAAGATCCAGAATATCGAGAGATCCAGCGCGTCGCGCGCTCCCGTCACATGTCAATTGCGGAATGGGTTCGACAAGCCCTCGACCTGGCGCGCCGGGGGGAGCCTAGGGGCAGTATGGGGAAGAAGCTAGAGACCGTCCGACGGGCCGCGCAATGCGAATATCCCGTCGGCGATCTCGATCGCATGCTCGCCGAGATTGAGGCAGGATATATAGCCGGTTCGCACCCGTGATTTTGGTTGACTCCAACATCCCGATGTATCTTATTGGCTCGCCTCACCCCCACAAGACGGATGCCCAGCGCTTGCTTGAAAAACTGATTGCCGACCGAGAGCGTCTGGTGACCGACGCGGAAGTGTTGCAGGAGATCCTGCACCGCTATGTGGCGATTGATCGCCGCGACGCAATCCAGCCTGCTTTCGACGCCCTGCTTGGGGTTGTCGATGAGGTGCTCATTGTGGACGGTAGGGCAGTGGAACGTGCAAAACAGATTGTTCTGGGATATCGGCAACTGTCTGCTCGCGACGCTCTACATCTCTCAGTTATGGAACAAAATGGAATCCGCCAGATCGCGAGTTTCGACTCGGGCTTCGATGCGTTCCCGGGTATTGCCCGTTTGTCGTAGAGCGTAGGTGGGGCCCACGCCAACCGAATGTAGCATTCCTGCCTTTTACCTCACAGTCGGAAAGTTGAGTTCTGGCCGTAGCAAATAGATTTAAACATGTGGAAGCGTCGCTGAATCAGTACAGATTAGGTTTCTGTGGCGACCGCTTCTGTCTGATCCGACTCACGATGTGGTGCTAGAAGCCGCGGTCAACGGTCGGGCCGACCTGCTTGTCACGTTCAACCAAGCAGACTTCGCGGCTGCGGCAAAGCTCTTGCGGTCCAGAGCCGAGAGCGAGGGAAGATTCTGATGCGTGCGGGCAAAGAAGCACCACGAGAGGGCGACGAAATGTTCTGACCGTTTGATCTTCTGGCCACGCGGCGACGTATGAGCATTCGAATGGCAGTCTTACGCCTTCAAAACGTGATTGTGGTTTTTCTCCACAAAGATTCGAGCTACGTGGCCGCCGCTTTTGCCTGGGGGCACCGTTGCCTGGCCGCCTCAAGGCGCGCTCGAAGGGTCTGCACGTCCTCATCCATTTCCCCGATGAGTGGGTAGAGGACCGCCATGGATGCGATGTCCTCTTTGTACCGATGGCATTGGCGTTCATAGGTGGCGCGAGTCTTCGAGCACACCAGTGTCTGGGGCGACCCTGCCCGTTCCGTCACGTGCGTCATGTCCAGGCGATGACGGTCGATCTGTTGGTGCAGGTGCTGGCGGCGCTCCTGCTTTACGCGGAAGCGATGCGTTTGGCTGGCAGGATCAAGAGCGAAGGCCTGCAGTTCACGACAATCATCACATTGGCAGGCAATCTTCACGTCTAGCCGCCAGTCCTTGGGCGATTCGGGAGGTTGCTCGCTGCGGGCCAGCAGGAACTCGGCGGAATGAGCCCATAAGCGCTGGAACTCCTTATCGCGGAGGACGGCATCGCTGTTGCGCTCGCGCAGGAGTTGAAGAGCTGACACAATCAGCTTGGCGGGATTAAACACCTCGGGATTTGCGACTATCGCCTTGCAGCTCGCATCGCGAAGAGTGCTTGCGTTCAACGCTGCAAGCGTTTCCAGGAGATCCACGACTGTAGTGCCGTGCACAGGCTTGGCCTTTTGAGTCCGCCGCCAATCCCGATCCGGGTGGTCCGGCTGGCGCTGTTTAAGATCCGGTAATGCCCCCACAACGGCTGCGGCGATCTCCCGCAGTGCCGCAATCCAACCTGCGGTTGGCTCCAATCCTGATTCGCGGGTTAACCGCGATAGAAGGTCCACACAAGCCGCAGGAAAGGTGCGCATATTTTCAATCACCAGGTGCGACAGGAGCTGGCCCGTCTGCATTGGGTCTAGCCACCGAACATTGGCGGCAAGGACCTTGTTTTCGCTGCCATCGTATTCTCGCGTCACAACCCCGGCGATGAATCGTTCGAGCAGCGGCGCGTCGGCCAGTTGCCCAAGGAGCGCGATCATGTCGCTCCGGTCCGCCTCTTTGTACCTTTGGCGATGACCGTTATTTCCGCTGGCTTCCCACACAGCAATAATCCGCTCGGCTATGGAATGCACCGTTTGTCGATCCGTAGCTGGCGCCGACAGAGAATTTGAGGCCTGGACCCGATCTTTGAAGTAGGGCAAAGCAGCAGCGGGGCCGGCCTGAAGCAGTACGTCTACAAAACGATCTTGCGGCCAAATGACCAATGCAGCGCGATGGTAGGAACGCTCGAAACTCGCGCCTTCGTTACCACTGGCTTCCGTCAGCCGCTGTTGGTCGGGTGCCTCACTATCCAGCGCACCGGCGGGCAGGATTTCACCGTCCTCAACCGGCAGCGACCCGAATTCCACGGCGCGGTCATCCGTGTCCATCTATTGATCGATGTGTCGCCAACTATCGACAACTTCAATCACCTCAAATTCCTCGTCACCGGTCGCAACGTCCTCGGCCATATCGTTCTTGTCGTAATGCCGTCTGCATCGGCGAGCGCGCCCATAATCCGGATCGAAATAAGGTTAAGGAGGGCGCATGGCACGTCAAGCAAAGAAGCGCGGAGCAGGTGCGGCGGAGGCCGCGGAAGCCAAGGTCTTTATGACCGGGCGGAGCCAAGCGGTAAGACTCCCAAAAGAGTATCGCGTGCCCGGCGACAGCGTTTATGTGAAGCGCCTGGGCAGCGGCATTCTCCTTCTGCCCAAGACTGGTGACCGCTGGGCCGGACTCTTCGCGGCGCTCGATCAGTTTCCCCGCGATTTCACGTTTCCTCGCGATCACCGCCCGCAGAAGCGCGCCAGCCTCGAAACGCTTTTCGATGAGAAATAAGGAACAACAGGCGTGTACCTCCTCGATACGACGGTATGGGTCGATCTCAACAGTCGATCTCCTGCGCACCAATTCACCGGCTATACGTCACAAGCTCCTCGCTCATAGCAAAAGCAAGATCGGCCTCTCCATCATCACCTTGTGCGAACTGCAGTACGGGATCGAGCGTCACGCAGTCCGTCAACCACATCTTCGGGCGCGCCACGAACATTTGCTCTCCGAGATGGTGGCGCCATTCGACGTATTCCAGCTCGACGACCGTGTAGTGGACACCTACGGGAAAGTGCGGGTCGCCGTCGCGAGGTCGCCGATTGGAGTGCTCGATACCTTCGTCGCGGCCCAGGCGCTCAGCCTTGGGGCTACTCTGGTAACCAGCAACAGCAAAGAGTTTCAGCGCGTGCCTGGTCTCATGGTTGAGGATTGGCGATAACGGATTATTTGCCCGCGGCTCCGAGGCATGCGTTCGGCTAGCCGAACATTTGTCGGTGGAAATGAACATCGGCTGGCTCTCCGCCAACAAGGTCGACGACCGCAGTGGCGGCTGGGCTCAAAGGTAGGGATTCACAGGATGAGCGACCCGGCACATAGGTAACAGATCATACCGGACACATAGGTTCAGAACTCCTGACATGGTTTGCCCGAAAGCGGTCCGCTTTTTGCTTCAAGACAGGGGGATGAGACCACATAATGCATTTGCAGCTGGGTGCCTGGGAACAGCGTGCTTGCTTTGTTGAGTGCGTCACAAAGGGATTCGAGGACACGCGACCGATGTCGCGAACTGAGCGGGGTTAGCCTTACCCAAAGTTGGTCATCGGTAGGCTCAATGTCCGCTGTATTGTGCCTCTCGAAAATGTCGAAATATCTGAGTGGATGAGGGTTGCACTTCCTTCATAATTCTCGCTGATGCTCATTTTTCTCACGACACTCCTCGCGCCTCTGCGCTCGATCTTCCGATCGCGTGCCGCCCTCGAGCTCGAGAACCTGGCTCTGCGCCACCAAAATCGGTGTACTTCAGAGATCTGCAGCAAAGCTCCTGAAATTGACCTCCGCCGACCGCCGGTTGTGGCTCTGCCTGTCCCACCTCTGGCACGACTGGCGCTCGGCACTGGCCATCGTCAAACCCGAAACAGTCCTTGCCTGGCATCGTGCCGGCTTTCGCTTGTTCTGGACCTGGAAGGTGCGGCACGGCCAACCGGGACGACCTGTCATTTCGCGCGAGGTCCGAGAGCTGGTCCGCAAGATGTGCCGGGAGAACCCCACTTGCGGTGCACCCCGCATCCACGGCGAACTTCTCAAACTCGGCATCGACGTCGGAGAGAGCAGAGTCAGCAACTATATGCTGCCCTCTCGCAAACCCCCATCGCAAACCTGGCGCACATTCCTGGAGAATCACACAAAGCAACTGGTTTCGGTCGACTTCTTCACGGTGCCTACGATCCGCTTCCAAGTACTCTACTTGTTTCTGGGGTTGGCCCATGACCGACGTCGCATCCTGCACTTCCATGTGACCGCTCATCCGACCGCGGCGTGGACCGCACTGCAACTGCGGGAGCATTTCCCTTTGAGCAACTCCCGCGCTTCCTGCTCCGCGACCGCGACGCTATTTTTGGCAATGACTTCCGAAAACATGTGCGAGGCATGGGCATCTGCGAAGTTTTGTCTGCACCGCGCGCGCCTTGGCAGCGAGCCTATGTCGAACGGGCGATTGGCACCGTTCGCCGCGAGTGCCTCGATCATGTGATCGTCTTCCAGGAAAGCTCGTTACGACGCATCCTAAATTCGTCGCACTTACAAGCACCGTCACCCAAAAATCCTGCCACAGTTGGTCCACAGTCGGTCCACTACTCAGCCGGATGAGAATTCTTCGTACCCTCCGCGTGAGGCTCACGCGGAGCAGTTGCGCATCCTGCGCTGCGGTCGCGATTTAAGTACGGCAAACCGGCAACAGCACAACAGCAGACTGGTCCGCGCCAGTATGCTCCGAGCTAGATTGTCTCCGCCTCGCTCCTCCAATTTCCATCGTCAGAGAGCGAAGCGTTGCTGCTTACGTAGTTCGTCCGCTCAGCGTGACCGTCCTGGAACTGAGCACATTCGGGCGTGCTGACATTTTGTCCAGGAAGAGGACCAAATTTTTGGACCCGGGAGCGGCGGCGGACGGAACTAGCAAAGCCTCGTAGCCCCGTTTTCTCGCTTCAGCAGCAATCTGCCTCGTTGCATTCACGTCGCTGCCGGTCAGAGAACCCTCTGCGATCCCACTTTTCTGAAGAACATCCGCGTCGGTGAAATCGAGAACGGCTTCCAATTTCACTTCCAATTCGTAAACCCACCACGCGCCTTCCGGGAATTGGTCGGGATCAACTCCGCGCTGTCTTAAACCTCTCGCGACTTCCTTGGTGGCGCTCGTGGCCTCAAGTGACGTGTAGAGCGCGCCAAACTCATTTGGCGGATTGAAACGGCCGCCGGCTTTCAAGCTTCTGGTTGTCGCTAACGGGTCTAAACCTTCACGAACAACGCGGAACACGACTGCCGAAAGAGGAGACCGGGGTAGGTCCGGAGGAAGGGCCAATTAGATGTAGACTCCCTCTTGAACGGCTCGGAGATCCGCCGACACGCGGTCAAATTCTCTTCGGATCAGCAGGTCGATGGGCTTCTCGCCCTGGAGGGCGGGATTGGTATGGCACAAATAGCTCCGAATGGCTTCGTCATTCGGGAGCGTTTGTTCAAGCAGGGCAACAATCTCAAGAAGCCTTTCCAGTTCCCGGGTCCGACGGGGGCGTGTTCCTTTGAGCCAACGATGCGCCGTTCGAGCAGAGACGTTTAAGATTCGGCTGAGAACCTCTTGCGATACTCCCAAGAGCCGGACGACTTGAGAGAGGCTGCGCGACCGGCCATGCCGAGTAGTTTTGGGTGTGCCCAGGCTGTTCAAATGTTTGAGCAAGGTCGCGGGCTGCATTTTGGAATCAAAGAGCACCAGCACCGGCGCTGGCCGCGTTTGACGAAGAACTTCTACAACCTCTTTTCCATCGACCTGGGGCATGCGAACATCCATCAAAACGATGTCCGGCCGTTCCTCCTTCACCTTTTCAAGATCTTTCAAGGATCGGACAGACCGTACTTCAGCGAAGCGAGCGAGGACTCCCTCGGACGGCGGGTGCGTACCCTCCTCTTTCAGGGCCACTGCCCTTACCGGCATACCACCTCCTCACGAACCGACATCCTCACCGTAAGAATAGATGGGTGCTACGGCTCTGTCAAGACAGTGTCCGGACACAAACAGCGCTCGGGATTCGAACCGAATTTTCGGCAGGTCGGGCCGTTCCGCCATCATCCCCCGAGTACCCAGCCCCGCGTCTTGTGCGCTGTATGGGTAGGCGTGGCCACGCTTGCCAACAACCTGATTCCCTGGTGCGATGCTAAAGGTCATTCGCCGAGGAACACTCCTATCTGCTGATTTCAAAGGAGAACCACTCCGAAGATCTCACCCCCGGGGCTCCGCCACTTCTATGGATTTGAACCGTCAACCTCCTGGTCAGAACTAGCAAGTAAAAATCCCTAAGCCATCGTCCTAGCGTCCCTTACGGGATTTGGAACGGCCAAAAGCCCCCTCAATTTCACAACCATTCGCAACCCGCAACAATAGTTTGCCGTCAGAACCAAAGAAAAGATATAAATCGAAAATGAGATTGGTTGCGGGGGCCTGCAACCGGAATTTTGCTGATTGTACCGATCAGATTCGAACTGATTCAACGCAAAGCGTAGCCAGTATGTTTCAGGCCACATGCCGCCGAAACGGCCACGGCACCAACTGACTGACGATTTCCGGACTCTCCTCGGCATTCAAGGCGATGAGGCGCGCGCTAGACGCAAAATAGCCTGTTGCTTCTACGCTGCGCTTGTGACATAGTACGTACTATCACTACATTATGGAGGGTCATGGAAAAGCCTGTTTCTGCCACTGATGCCAACCGTAAGTTCTCGAAGCTCCTCCGAGCCGTCCGTGAAGGAAAGAGCTATGTGGTGACCTCACATGGCAAGGCGGTCGCCAGGATTGTGCCTGCCGAGAAGGACAGCGGCGTGACGCGAGGTGCTAAAGTTGCTCTCTTGAAAAGGCTGGGGGCTGAGCCCGTGATTAAGATCGGCCGTTGGAGCCGGGATGAACTCTACGAGGATAAAAAGTGAGAGTGGCGCTCGACACGAACATCCTGGCGTACGCAGAGGGCGTAAACGGGGAAGACATGAAGCAGACGGCTCTCGAACTGGTAGAGAAGTTACCGGAGAGCGCTGTGCTATTGCCGGTGCAAACGTTGGGTGAGCTGTTTAACCTGTTGGTGCGTAAGGCGGGCCGAGCGCCGGCAAAAGCAAGGAAAGCGATTTTGAGTTGGCGGGACGCCTTCTCTTTGATCGAGACGTCCGCCGAGGTAATGCTCGCAGCAGCTGACCTCGCGACCGACCATCAGCTCAGTATTTGGGACGCAGTGATTCTCTCTGCTACTGCGGAAGGCGGATGCCGTCTGCTTCTTTCGGAGGACTTGCAAGAAGGATTCACATGGAAGGGCGTTACGGTCACGAATCCATTTGCGCCCAAGAAACATGAATTGCTGACAGCCCTGGTTGCCGGCACCGCTCAATCCTGACGCGCTTCTGTCTGATGGCACAACCAGGTATAGAATCTTCTGACCGGAGGACCAATGAGAGTGGTCGGGGCGAATGGATTTCAACCATCGACCTCCTGGTCCCGAACCAGCCTCGACAAAGCAAAATCCGTTGAATTGACGCCACTTGCCTGCGCATACCCTCTGCTTATTTGGGCTACGTGGGCTACAAAGTACCGATGCCGCTGAGGCTGTTCGTCCTCGCGCATGTACCAGTAGCGAGGCGGCTTCTCGAAGGATCGATTCTGTTCTGTATCGGTCGATATTGCAGCATCTTCCGCCCGTTTTGCACCCACGTGAAGCCATGCACGTCACGGTTGGCCCCGCATCCGAAGGAGCAGCTGGAGTTCGTTCATAACTTCTATTCCGCGCTGTCGGCAGAACGCAATCACCTCAGCGAGATAGAAGTCTCGATCTCTGGTGCACAGCACGTCCGCCCGGCCCTGAACAGCGGTGAATAGGACCGCGTCGTCTTGAGGATCGTTCCGAACGATCGGTTCGGAAATGAACGGTTCGACGATCGTTGCGACGCGCTGCAATAGCTCCACATGTTCTTGGATTTCTGCCTCCGTGAGCCCGTACAGTGCCTGCAAGCGCGGATATAGCAGCGTTCGTTTTACTTCAGAGAGGATGTGCCGGGAAAGGAACAGAGTGTGTGGGCCTCGGGAGCCGCTGAGAGTTAAGAGTTCACGCGCTGGCCCCTGAGCGCGCGTATTCGCGCGTACGAGGATGTTGGCGTCGAGCGTGATCCTCATGCCGCCGGGTGATGGCGGACAAAATCAACGGCCTCGTCGATAAGGGCATCAAGCTCTGATTCGGACACGTTGGCGACGCGAGCAGCCGTTTTGTCGATGCGCTCTAGTAGCCGGCGCCACGCCTCGTCACGCTCACTGCCCGTTGGTGCTTCATGAGTGGGGTATGCTTGAACGCTAATGGTTTCTTCCTCTTGAAGTGCACGGCCAAGGAGCCTTTCGAGCGCATCGCGGACGTCCGAGGAAAGGTCTCGGGCTTTGCGCAGGGCGCTGTTTGACATTGTGGGTGTCCTCCCCGTAATCATCGTTCCGTTCTTTTTACTATAGCAAACTGATACTGCAGGTGGTGCATGGCCGCCGGGACGTTGAGGCTTTGTTCGCACAGCCGCCAGGCGAAAAGAGGAGGCGGTGAATCTCGGCGAAGATTCACCGCCAGAGGGCGTCGCGAAGCGGCCCCTTTTACTATTCTGTTGACGACCTACGCTCAAGGGTAGCTCTTGAGGGTAGGTCTTGAGGGTAGCTGAGCCACCCTTGATAAGAGCGTCATGGCAATGCCGCAGTCGAGCACGATAGGGGAACGGGTTCTGTACTGGCTCTCGCTCGACACCCAGGTGCGGGCGCTGGCTGAGAGGCTGCTTGAAAGGTTTGCCGTAACAGTAGGCGACCTGCCAGCCAGCGCCGCGCACCACCACGCCGAGTCCGGCGGTCTCTACCGGCATTCGCTGGAAGTGGCGCTCAAGGCTTTGGAAGAGTTCGAAGGCAACATGATTATGGAAAAGGAGGAGCTTACCACCGTGCAGAAGCATTCGAGGGCGGGGTACAACATAGCGGCGCTGTTATTTTTCTTCCTGTTTTTGGACAACCTGTTGCGACGCGCCGAAGGACAAGGCTGGAAGGGTTTCTGGCCGTGCTCGGGGAGATTCGAGGTCGTGGTCCTGTTTGGGATGTTGAGTCTGGTGGCACAGTTTGTGTACTGGTCGCGGATTGTCAGCGGCCTCAATCAAGAACACGCCTGAAACCCTAAAACCATCACGGTGACCTTTGACTTCAGCCCTACGCACGACTTTTTTGACCATAAGTGGTTCCAAATCCGTTGGATTGATCGCATGCCCCGAGCCAGAGTGCCGACTGGCCGAAATGAGATAATATTATTGGCAATTCTAATCTACATGGTACACTGCCCTGGAGAAGGTGAGGATCGTCGTGGCAAAGACAACAAGCGAAGCGGAACTTAAGGTCGCGGACGAAGTTTGGATCGCTACTGCGCTGCTTCACCGCGAGCATCCAGAATCGCCAGACTTCACGGTAGATGAGATTGTGGAACGTGCTAAGAAGGAGGGGCTGCACAAGCCTTTTCGGCGCGGAGTCTACGTTCACGCCATCCAACATTGCGTTGCGAATCGTCCCCCAAATCCTGGACGCTATCGGATGCTGCTGGAAACGCGGCCTGGCCATCGCCGATTATTCCACATGGGAGATTCCTACCATCCCCAGCGAGAGGGGGCGAAGATTACTCCAGAACGCGAGGATCTCCCATACGGGTACAGCGGCCTCTTGAACTGGTACCGTGACTGGTCTGCGATGGCGATCAGCATTGCAAGGAAGGAAGACCCCCTGCTGGCGTTGCGTGGCTCGGGCAAGCATCTTTGGGCTGACGAACACGCCGACGACTACGTTCGGCGTTTACGTGAAGGCTGGGAATGAGCCGCATTTTTTGGGACACAAACCTGTTCATCTATCTGTTTGAAGACTACAAGGTGTTGTCAAAGAGAACGGAGGAACTGCGGGCCAAGATGTTAGCGCGCGGAGACCAGCTCTTAACCTCAACTCTGACGATTGGTGAAGTGCTCGTGAAGCCACTCGAGCGTGGTGCGACCGACGTGTGCCAACAGTACGAGAGAGCCATCACTTCTACGGCCGTGGTGATCCCGTTCGATCTGAGGGCGGCCAAGATTTATGCGTCTCTGCGTCTGGACCGGTCACTCCGCGCCCCGGACGCAGTGCAACTGGCTTGCGCTGCAAGCGCCGGAGTTGACCTGTTTGTGACGAACGACACCCACTTGCAGGGAAAACACATAAACGGCATCCACTTTATTGTCCCTGTGGAATCCGTGCCTATCTAGCGCATTTTTCAGAATTACTGTGATCCCGAACCTCATGGCCAATCATGATCGACTTCTATTGTTGGGGATAATGGTCCTGTTCGTCGTCACCCGCCTAAACGAATGGATAGGGATGCTTCCTGGCCGAGATTATGAGCAATTAAGAGGAAAAACCACCCAGGAACAACGCATGGCAGTCAGTCTATCACCAGACTGAGACCGCTATTCGTGGCGTTGCCGCCAATCGCCGGCGACGAATTCTCATCAAGAAGGGTACTTTTGAACTGCGCCATCGACGGCGCAAGTCTCTATCCCACCTACAGAAAGCCCTTCGACATGATCTTTCCAGCGTGCCAGAAATGAAAAATGGCACGGCCCTGGTAGACGATTTTAGAACTTTTCTGGTGATGTCCGGTAGCTCTGAGTCCATTTCTCAGCACCTTACAGCGGTAGAACAGACTTTCCGCGAAGGAGCAATTTTGTCAACCACTCGCAATGACCACGAATATGTTTAATCCGGTGTTTCGTCTCACCCTCGATTAAGTGTTTCACCTGATTGTGAGATTCGACTTCGTTTGCTAGCCTTCTGTCCGCCTGCCGAATCAGTCCCTTTACTTTTAGTCCTCGTTTTCTTGGCTTGTATGGCCAGACCTCAAGCCGAGAAACTTGCTCGCTACCCAGCTGAATGCGGTCTTTGAGCATGGGAACAGAGTGCCATGCGCCAAGTCTTCAACCTGACGAAAGCCGCTGCTCTAGGATTGAATAAAAGAGCGGCGCGTCGAGCGTGGGCTCCAGACTCCACCGGTTGAAGACCGCAATCCCCAAGTTAAAGCAACGAAAATCCCCGCGCCCTAAAGCTTAAAGCAGAGGAAGCTTTGGAGAATACAATCATGACCGAGAGCATCTTGTCCACAATCGGCCACACACCGCTCGTCAGGTTAACGCGCGTGCTCCCAGACTGCCCATTCCGCCTCTTCGCCAAGCTGGAAGGATTCAATCCGGGTGGGAGCGCAAAAGACAGGCCGGCGTTGCATATTCTCCAAGAGGCAATGCGAACCGGCGCCATCAGGGCCGGGACCGTGGTGATTGAGTCCAGTTCCGGGAACCTGGGGATCGGCTTGGCGCAAGCCTGCCGCTATTTGGGATTGCGATTCATCTGCGTGGTGGACCCGAAAACCACCGCGCAGAATATCCGCATCCTCAAAGCGTACGGGGCAGAGATCGATCTCGTCTCAAAACCCGACCCGGTGACCGGGGAGTTCCTACAAGCGCGGATCAACCGAGTCAAAACGCTGCTGCAAACCATCGAGGACAGCTTCTGGACCAACCAGTATGCCAACCCGTTGAATGCCCAGGCCCACTATCGAACCACGATGCACGAGATCGCGACGGAACTGAACGGAAGGCTCGACTACGTGTTCGTTTCCACCAGCACGTGCGGCACGCTCAGAGGTTGCGCCGAATACATTCGGGATCACCACTTGCTCACCGGGATTTTCGCGGTCGATGCTCATGGGAGCGTGATTTTTGGCGGACAGCCGGCCAAGCGGCTCATTCCGGGACACGGCGCGGCCAGGCGCCCCGAGCTTTTCCGCGCCGATCTGGCCGACGAGTGTGTCCACGTGACGGACCTGGACTGTGTCGTGGGTTGTCGCCGCCTGGTGCGGAGCGAGGCCATTCTCGCTGGCGGGTCGTCGGGCGCCGTGGTGATGGCGGTAGAACAAGTGAAGGACCGGATACCACGAGGCGCAACTTGCGCGCTCATTTTTCACGACCGTGGAGAACGGTACCTTGACACCGTCTATTCCGACGAGTGGGTTGAGGAACACTTTGGGGACGTCGCACACCTCTGGCAGGACCAAGCGGAGTTGAGCCATGCGTGATGGCAACATCGCAATTTTGAAGGGGGCGGAAGTCCGCGCAGTGCTGACCGGGCGCGAGCTCGAGGTGATCCAGGCGGTTCGGGTAGCTTACGAGACTCACGGCAACGGCGACAGCTCGCTGCCTCACTCCACTTTCTTGCGGTTTCCCGATCAACCACAAGACCGAATCATTGCCCTGCCGGCCTACCTGGGCGGCGATTGCCGGATTGCTGGAATCAAATGGGTCTCCTCTTTTCCAGAGAATCTGAATCTGGGTCTTGACCGCGCGTCGGCGGTATTGATCTTAAATTCAACGCAGACTGGCAGGCCCGAAGCTGTGCTTGAGGGATCCGTGATCAGTGCGAAGCGAACGGCGGCCAGTGCAGCCCTGGCCGCCCAGTGCTTGCTCACGGGGAACAAAGTCGGCCGCGTGGGGATGATAGGGTGCGGCTTAATCAATTTCGAGATCGCTCGATTCCTTTTGGCCGTGTTCCCGGAGGCGAAAACCCTCGTCCTCTTTGACAAAGACAACTCTCGCGCAAAGCAGTTCGCGGAGAAATGTCAGAAGACTTTCGGGCAGGTCGGCGTAGAGACTGCCACAGATGTCAAAGCCGTGCTGCGCAACTCCCCGCTCATCTCAATTGCCACCACCGCGCTCGCGCCGTACCTCAGCGAACTTACCGAATGCCCTCGTGGGAGCGCGATTCTCCATATCTCGCTGCGGGATCTGACCCCCGACGTCATTCTCTCCTGCGACAACGTGGTGGATGACGTCGATCACGTCTGCCGCGCCCAAACCTCAGTACATCTGGCCGAACAACGCGTAGGGCACAGGGATTTCATCCGGTGTACCTTGGCCGACATTCTCAGCCGCCGGGCCCCGGCCCGGAAAGATTCCGAGACCGTCTCCGTGTTCAGCCCCTTCGGGTTGGGGATACTTGATCTTGCCGTCGGCAAACTGGTCAGAGACCTGGCGCTCCAGCAAGGACTGGAGACAGTCATCGGTTCGTTTTTGCCCGACGCTTGGGCCGAGACGGCATGCGAGAAAGCATGAAGGGTGCGTTTGCCAAAGGGGCTCAGGTCGAAGGGGCCGAGTGTGCGGTGACTCAGGACCGGTGCGCTGACGCGAGTACGCCCGCCGAGCGCAATCTCGCCGAAGTCCTAGCGGATGTCCTGCGCCTCGACCACTTGTCCGTGGAGAGCCACTTCTTTGATGAACTGGGTGCTGACTCCTTGGTGATGGCCAAGTTCTGCGCGCGAGTGCGGAAGCGCGGGGACCTGCCGCCGGTTTCCATGCAGGACATCTATCACCATCCGACGATCCGAAGTTTGGCCGCGGCGCTCGCGGCTGTGGCGCCCACGCCGACCAAGCCGCAGGTCTCCGCTGCGGTTGAGGCGGCCACGCCAACAAGCACGCGGGAGTACATCCTTTGCGGAGCGCTGCAGGCTGTGTTCTTCCTTGCGTATTCCTATGCAGCTGTAGTCGCCATCTCGGAGGAGTACCAGTGGGTCTTGGCGGGTTCAGGGGCTGTCGGGATTTGCCTGCGGTTGATCGTGGCCAGCAGTTCGGCTTTCCTCGCTGTCTGTACCGTGCCGATCGCCGCGAAATGGCTGCTCATCGGCCGTTGGAAGTCCCGTCAAATACGCCTCTGGAGCCTGGCGTACGTCCGCTTCTGGATCGTCAAGACTCTGGTCCGATCAAGCCCGGCGGCTCGTTTGTTCATCGGGACGCCCCTGTACACGCTATACCTGCGGGCGCTAGGGGCGAAGATCGGGCCGCGCGTCGTGATGCTCTCGCGGAATGTGCCAGTTTGCACAGATCTCCTGACTATCGGCGCGGGAACCGTGATCCGCAAAGCGGCCATCTTTAACGGCTACCGGGCGCAGGCCGGAAGTATCCAGATCGGGCCGGTGGCACTCGGTTGTGACGTGTTCGTCGGCGAACGTAGCGTGCTGGACATTAACACGTCGATGGGCGATGGGGCGCAACTCGGTCACGCGTCCGCGTTGCACAGCGGCCAGGCGGTGCCGGCTGGCGAGCGGTGGCACGGATGTCCAGCACAGCCCACGGACGTGAACTTTGTGCGAGTCGCCCCGGCACGGTGCGGCACGCTGAGGCGTGCCGCGTATGGTGTCGCCGCCCTGCTTGTCGTGCTCCTCTTCTACCTGCCGCTCATCGAGGGTACCGCAGGCCTGGCGATCGACGCAGCGTCGTCTGTGACTCAGATGCTGCAGCCGGCCGCGGGTATAAGCGCGCTGGGGCTCTTCGTCGAGGCCGCAATCCTCTCACTGGTCCTTTTCTTCGGTCTCGCGCTCATGGGCCTCCTGCTCGCTGTCGCTGCTTCTCGCGTGTTGAACCTGTTCCTCAAGCCGGACACGGTCTATCCGCTCTTCGGCTTCCACGACGCGATCCACCGAGCAATCGCGCGGATCGGTAGGATAAGGTTCTTCGTGTTTCTTTTCGGAGACAGCTGTTACATCGTCCACTACCTGCAGTTGCTGGGATATCACCTTCGCCCGGTCGAACAGACCGGATCGAATTTCGGCAGCGATGTGATGCACGCGAACCCTTCCCTGAGCGCCGTGGGCACCGGAACGATGGTCGCCGACGGGCTGGTCCTAGTGAATGACGAGGTCTCGAGCAGCTCGTTCCGGGTATCCCGAGCGGCGATCGGGCCGCGGAACTTTATAGGGAACGACGTCATGTATCCAGCGGGCGGCAGGACGGGAGACAACGTCCTCCTCGGAACGAAGGTGATGGTCCCCCTCGACGGCAAGATCCGCCAGGGGACTGGCTTGTTGGGCGCCCCATGTTTCGAGATTCCGCGCACTGTCGAGCGTGACACTCAGTTCGACCATCTCCGCACAGGGGAGACGCTGCGCCGCGGCCTTGCGGCCAAGACACGGTATAACCTTCGAACCATCGGCCTGTTCCTTTTCACACGTTGGGTGGGCGTTTTCCTGTTCGTCCTGTTCTACCTCACCGGCATCGAGCTGTACGATGTACTCCCGCACGTCGTCAGCGCCGCGCTTTTCGCGGTCAGTATCGTAATCACCGCAGTCTATTTCTCCGTGGTGTACTTTTGCGTCGAAGCGTTGCGCTCCTTTAAGCCGACGATCTGCTCCATCTACCACTCGGATTTCTGGCTGGCCGAGCGCCTGTGGAAGATGCATCCGATTCACTATCTCCACGTGTTCGATGGCACGCCGTTCAAGAACGTGCTCTGGCGGCTGATGGGCGTGCGGATCGGCAAGAGGGTCTTCGACGACGGAGCCCACATCTCCGATCCGCCGCTCACCGCGATCGGGGACGAGTCAGTCCTCAACTACCGGAGCAAGGTGCAGTGTCATTCGCAGGAGGACGGCACATTCAAATGTGACCGGACCACGATTGGCGCCGGCTGCACGCTCGGGGTCGGTTCATTCGTTCTCTACGGCGTGACGATGGGCGACGGCTCGAGTCTCGCCACCGATTCCTTCCTCATGAAGGGCGAGGAGGTCCCAGCACACGCGCGGTGGGGCGGAAACCCAGCGAAGGAGATGTGAGATGGGCAATCTCAGTTTGCACAGCACGATGACCGCCAAGAAGGGCGACCGTGAGTTCTGGCGCGGTGTACTGCTCGCCGGTGGATTCACGACGGTACCGCGGTGGACTCTCAATCCAGTGCCAGGCGTCGGCGAACACGAGGCGTGGATTCCGGGCGAACTCATGGCGGCGTTGCGACGGCTGGCGAACGAGCTGGCGGTGCCGCTCAGCTCGATGCTGCTGACCGTGCACGCCAAAGTGCTTGGCGCACTTTCGGGCGAGCACGAAGTGTGCACTGGCTACGCGTCGGAGCTCGGCTCGCCGTTGCCACTTCGAATGACTCTTGAACCCCGCTCATGGCGCGAGCTGCTGCTGGGCGTCGCGCGAGCCGAGGCGGAACTGCTGGCGCACCGGGGTTTCCCAATCGAGGATCTCCGGCGCCAGTTAGGCCTCAGAGAGCCGTCGTTCGAAACTGTTTTCGGAGGAGGGGCGGGCCGCGGCGGGGAGTTGCCTGAGCACATCGTACTGTTGGTCGCCTTCGTCGAACGTAAGGGGCAACTCGTGCTGCGGTTGCGCTACAGGACGGACGTGCTGGATGCGGAGTGCGCCAGGCGGATGGCCGGATATCATCGCACCGCGATGGCGTTGATCGCGGCTGATCCGGATGCCGAACATGCGCGACAGACCCTACTCTCCGCCGAGGAGCAGCATTTCCAGCTGCATGGCCTCGCTGGACGCCGCAGAGAGCTGCCAGAGCGTCGCGTGCACGAGCTGTTCGAGGAGCAAGTTCGGATACACCCGGACGCCATCGCGGCCGTGCGCGGCGACACTCAGTTGACGTACCGAGAGCTCAATGCTCGTGCAAATCAGGTGGCACGGGCCCTGCTGGCGCGGGGGCTTGCTCGCGAAGGTGTCGTCGGCGTCGTAACTGAGCGCAGTCTGGATTGGATGACCGCCGTGCTGGCGCTCTTCAAGGCTGGCGGCGCCTACTTACCCATCGAGCCGCATTTCCCTCCGGACCGCATCGCCAGGACGCTCTCCCGGGCCGGCTGCCGGCTCGTGCTTACCGAACGCGGCAGCACTGCCACGCTCGATGAGGCGCTTAACTCTTTGTCCGGAGTCCAGACGTTCTTCATCGAATTGGCCTATCAGGGGGGCTATCCCGAGGGCAATCTCGGAATTGACGTCGCGCCCGACCAGCTCGCCACCATCTATTTCACCTCCGGCTCCACTGGTGAGCCCAAAGGCGCAATGTGCGAGCACGCGGGCATGCTCAACCACATCGTCGCGAAGATTGATGATCTCAAGATCGCAGAGGGTGACGTTGTAGCTCAGACGGGGCCACTGTGCTTTGACATTTCGCTGTGGCAGTTGCTTGCCGCGCTTTTGGTCGGTGGCCGGACGCTACTCGTCGAACAAGAAGTGATCCTCGACGCCCGGCGTTTCATCGACAAGATCGTCGACCGTCGGGTTAACGTCATGCAAGTCGTACCCTCCTACCTAGAAATCCTGGTGTCTTTTCTGGAGCAGCACTCCCGTGCCCTGCCCGACTTGCGGTGCGTATCGGCCACGGGAGAAGCGCTGAAGAAGGAGCTGGTGCAGCGCTGGTTTGCGGCGCAGCCCTCGATCAAGCTGCTCAATGCGTATGGCCTCACCGAGACCTCGGACGACACGAACCACGAGGTTATGGATCGCGTGCCCGACCGGGAGCGAGTCCCGCTCGGTCGTCCGATCAACAATGTGTCGGTCTACATCGTGGACGAGCACCTCGCTTTGGTCCCGCTCGGCGCGCCAGGGGAGATCGTCTTTTCCGGGGTATGTGTCGGTCGCGGCTACATCAACGATCCTGAGCGGACGCAGCGAGCCTTCGTGCCAGATCCGTACCGCGAGGGCCAACGGCTGTACCGGAGCGGTGACTTTGGCCGCTGGCTGCCGGAAGGAAAGGTGGAGTATCTCGGCCGCCGAGATCATCAGGTCAAGATCAGCGGCTTCCGGATCGAGATCGGCGAAATCGAGAACACTCTCTTGCGCGTGCCTGGTGTCAGCGAGGATGCAGTCGTCGTCACGGAGCGAGCCGACGGCAGCAAGCACTTGGTGGCTTTCTACTCCGGCGAGCGGCCACTGGACGCCATCGAGTTGCGGCAACGGCTTAGCGCGTCGCTGCCCAAGTACATGGTTCCAACGGCTTTCCATTGGAGAGACCGTCTGCCGCTGACGGACAGCGGCAAGATCGACAAAAAGAAGCTGACGGCGCTCGCTAGAGAACTCGATGTCGCCGCGCAGAGCCACGAGCGGCCGGGTACGGCGACCGAACACCGGCTGGCCGCCGCGTGGGCGGACGTGCTCGGCATCCCTAAGGAACAAATCGGCAGGCGGGATAACTTCTTTGAACTCGGCGGCACGTCGCTCTCTGCCCTGAAGCTGGCGATTGCCCTGGACCGTGCGGTGGCCTTTAAAGACCTCATCGCTCAACCGATCCTCGCTGATCAGGCGGAGCTAATCGATCGCCGGCTCAAGCGCGGAGTTCCAGCAGCTCCAGGGTTTGTCGGAAGCGATGGCTGCGCTGCTACCGGCGCGAATGCCGCTCGAACTGGCGAAGGGAGGAGCTAAGAATAACTCACTCATCCCCAACCTCACTGCTCAACGTAGACCTGCAACGCGGCAAGCCGCCGATCCTGCGCGTCGAGACAACCGAGGACGCGGCGCGCTGGGCGGTCGAACATCGCAACGCGCTGCGCGCGTTCGTCGCCGAACACGGGTCGCTTCTGGTTCGCGGTCTCGGGCTCCGTGACGCGGCCGAGACCGAGGCGGTCTTTCGCCAGCTTGGCAGTTTGATGACCGAGAGGGAGGCCTTCGCGCCCCGGCGCCGCTACTCGGAGGGTGTGTACTCCGCGTCGAAGTGGCCGCCCAACGAGCACATGTGCATGCACCACGAACTCAGCTACGCGCTCGAGCCCCCTGGGCTCATGCTGTTCGCGTGCCTCGTTGCGCCAACGAGCGGGGGCGAGACCCCAGTCGCCGACTCGCCAAACGTCCTCAACGCGTTGCCCGCCGACTTTGTCGAGCGCTTCGAGCGGCTGGGCTGGCTCCTGATTCGCAATTACAACAACGACATCGGGGCGTCGGTGGCTGAAGCCTTCGGTACCGACGACCGTGGCGCCGTCGAGAGTTACTGCCGTGCGAATGCGATCCAGTTCGAGTGGCAGCCAAACGGTGGGCTGCGCACTTGGCAACGCCGCAGCGCCATCGTGCGTCACCCGCTCACCGGCCAGCGGTGCTGGTTCAACCAAATCGCGTTTCTGAACGAGTGGACGATGGATGATCCGGAGTTACGTGAGTACCTCTTGGACCTCTACGGCGAGGACGGGCTGCCGTTCAATACCCGCTTTGGCAACGGCGACGCGGTCGGTGCGGATGTCGTACAGCTGCTCGATAAGGTGTATGAGGAAAACACCGTACGCGAGCAGTGGCAGGCGGGCGACCTGATGCTTGTGGACAACGTCCGCACCGCGCACGCCAGGGAGAGCTTCGAGGGGCCACGCGAAGTGATCGTGGCGATGGCCGACGCGGTACACCTTGCCGACCGTTTGCCGACGATCGAAGCGACCGGCGGCTGACGAGCAGTTCTAAAGCAACGCAGTCCGCAGTCCGCGAGTCGAGCAGAGTCGCGCTGAGTTCTGTTTTGATTTAATGGAGATGAATACTGATCATGAGATGGATATTGAGATCAAAAATTCACAAGGCGCAGGTGACGCAGGCGGAACTGTCATACGTTGGAAGCATCACTATATTCGGATTTGCTGGAACTGACCGGCCTGATTCCGGGTGAGAAAGTACTCGTAGTTAGTAATACCTCCGGAGCAAGGCTGGAAACCTATGTAATCGAAGGAGAAAAAGGATCAGGTGTGATCTGCATGAACGGCGCTGCCGCCCATCTGATCAGGAAAGGCGAGGAAATCATCATTATGGGTTTTGAGCTTACCGACGAGCCAGTGACACCGAAAATGATCCTGGTTGACGAGGAGAATAAGTTCGCGCGCTGGCTTTACCCCGAACAGCTGACTCGTGAGATCCACCCCTAGCGAGTGGACGATGAACGTGGAGCTGCGCGAGTACCTTGTGGACATCTAAGGCGAGGAGGGGTGCCATTCAATACCCATTTTGGTAACAGCGAGCCGGGCGGCGCGGATGTCGTAGAGCTGCTCGATAACGGGTATGAGGAAAACACCGAACGCGAGCGCTGGCAGGCTGGCGACTTGATGCTTGTGGACAACGTACGTACCGCGCACGCCAGAGAGAGCTTCGCGGGACCACGCGAAGTGTTCGTGCCGATGGCCTCAGCCGTGCACCTGGCAGAATCTTCGCCGCCGAACGAAGTTACGGGCGGCTGAGGATCGCTTCCAAAGGAACGGAGCCCGTAATGTCCGAGTCGAGCACAGAGGCTGTAATGCCGGACCGGCGATCCTCTGCCGCCGTTTTCAGCGACCTAGAGTGTAGGGAGTGTAGGCCGGCGGGAAAGCGGCGCCGTGGGGGAACCAGCTGTAGGCACACTGGGCCGGCGGGGAGAGTCGATCAAGTGGCATTGCACAACAGACGCCGGGCAAATTTCCCTACGACGAGAGTACTCGTCCCTGCGTCAGATACTTGTCTTGACTTGTGGTACGTCGACCTGGATGTGAGTGCCGACGCCGTCCGCTGCTTCAGGGAATGGCTCTCTTGCGATGAGCTTGCTAAGGCGGGGCGTTTCCGCTCGGATCTGCACCAAGCCCGCTACATTATTGGACGGGCCGCCCTCCGACGTGTGCTTGCCGATCGGCTCGGTTGCTCCCCAGCCGCTATCCGGTTCTCGTACGGAAGAAACGGCAAGCCGACGCTTGAGGGCGGTCGCGGACACGTTGAGTTCAACCTCGCGCACAGCGGAGGCGACGCGGTCATCGCACTGGCTCGCGATGCAGCCATCGGAGTGGACATAGAGCTCCTCCGGCCGATAGAGGATGTCGAATCACTCGCACGTCTCGTGTTCTCGGATGTCGAGCGCCGCGAGCTCGAATTCGCTTCCGATCCCGTGTCGGCGTTTCTGAATGGCTGGACGAGGAAGGAAGCGTACGTGAAGGCGCTCGGCTTGGGGCTCACCGCGCCGCTGACGAAAATCACCGTTTCGCTGTCGGGCAAGGCGGCACTGTTCTCAACGGGCCTTACGGAGCAGTCGGTCTGCAATTGGTGCTTGCTAAACGTGCCGCATCCACGGGCCGTCGTGGCCCTGGCGCTCGGCCCTCGGCTCGATAGCGCCAGAAAGACGTGAGGCTGAATTATGGACAGCCAGCAGAAGACGCGGCAAGACCCGCCACATCCAAAGCTCAACCGCATGGGAAACGCGAGTGCGGTGCAGGACGAGCAGCCGATTGTGGTTTGTCGAAGATAATGCAGAACGGACACCGCTCTTCGGGTACACCGAGGCAAGGTCCAGATTTGCGACCCGATTCCCGCAGAGGTAGCGCTCGTCTTTTACCTGGTGAGCCTCGGAGGCTATCGCGTTGAGCGGAGAGACGATAGAGTCGTGTGCTAGGCGTGTGCTCGCTACCCTGTTCCTGATTGTTCTGTATCTTTCTTTTATATCCCCACTTTCGGGGCAAGTACCGAAGGTTGAACAATCAAATCGGAACGCACAAGCAACCGCGATCGAACATCCTCCCAAGCTCGATGGAACTCTTGACGATCCACTGTGGCAATCCGCTATTCCGATTACTGATTTTCGGCAACGCGAGCCTTACGAGGGTGAACCACCCACGGAGAAAACAGAAGTTCGCATTCTCTACACCCGGCACGCAGTCTACTTTGGCATTCACTGCTATGACTCACAACCCCCTCGAATCATTGCCACGGAGTTGCGGCGAGATGTCTCGCAGGAGCTTGACGATCACTTCGAAATCCTAATTGATTCCAGCCACGATCGTCGCGATGCTCACGTTTTCGGGGTCAATCCGCTTGGTACTCAGGTGGACGGCCTGATCGTCGAGGAGCAACGCAGCGACGATGAGACGGAATTTGACCCCGGCTGGGATGGTGTTTGGACATCTCAAGCGCGGATCACAGAAGATGGATGGACCGCGACGGTCGAAATTCCGTTCACGACGCTCAACTTCACACATTCCGTCGCTGTGCTTTGGGGCATCAATTTCAAGCGCTTTATCCGCAGGAAAAACGAAGAAGACTTATGGCGCGCCTACCGTCGCACATTTGGCTTCACAAAGGTGTCTGAGGCGGGAGAGCTGCGCGGAATACACGACATCGGCAGCGGAAGGCTTCTTATTGTCAAACCGTACGGCCTGGCAAGGTACGACAAACAGACTGGCCAGGCACCTCTCTTCCCGCTGACCGGAGGGGTTGATATAAAGTACGGACTCAGCTCCAATCTACTTTTGAATCTCACCGGCAACACCGATTTTGCCGACACGGAAGTCGATCTGCAGCCATTCAACATCACACCATTCAAGGTATTTATTCCAGAGAAACGCCAGTTTTTCCTGGAAAACGCCGGCGCATTCAACTTTGCCCTTGGAGACCAGGATCAGTTGTTTTTCAGCCGCCAGATTGGCATTGACCCCATAACGGGTAATCAAGTCCCGATAAATGGCGGAGTAAAACTGACCGGCACACTCGGTCGTTTGGAGCTCGGCGTCATGGATGTCGACACGCGTTCCAGCGGTCCCAATCCATATTCCAATTTCTCGATAGTTCGGTTGAAAGAATCGCTGTGGCCTGGCTCATACATCGGAGTCATGGGCATCGACAAGCGATCCGGAAATGTCTTAGACAGCTTCAATCAGACTGGTGGAGCTGACACGCGTCTGATTTTCTTCAAGGACTGGATTGTCGATGCTCACATGGCTGGAACGCAATCACCTGGGAATCCGAGCGGAGCCAGTGATCTCGGAGCTTCATTGACCTATCGTTCCAACTGGCTCGAAGGCTTATTGGAGCGCCGAAAAACCGGACCGAACTTCAATCCCGAAGTTGGCTTCGTCGAAAGGACTGACTCGAACGAAACGCGGGGGGACTTAACGTTCAAGGCCAGGCCCAAGATCGCCGGCGTTCGTGAGCTGCAGTTTGAAGGGTTTCTGCTTCACGCTCCCGACACTCACGGTGCTGTATTCACTCAGGAATGGCTGACGAGTTTTTATGCCGAGTTGAATAATGGTGGTTATACTGACGACGACATTGTGAACGTGTTCACCCAACGCATCACGACGCCGCTTCATATCTATAAGAGTGTTTTTGTCCCTAACGGCCTTTATCAATTCACTCGCCATCAGCTCACCTATGGCTCGCGCAAGGATCGCAGATTCACGTACAATTTGGTCGAGCGATTCGGCAGCTTCTATGGAGGTAGCCTGAACGAATTTTCCGCACAAGGTAATTATCGCGCCAGTACAAAATTCTCTTTTGGCACTTCCGGGACGTGGGACCGTTTTCGATTGCCATTGCCCAATGGCAGTTTCTCGGTTGGGCTGGCGAGCCTGCAGGGGAATTACTCCTTTAACCGCTTTTTGACATTTACGAGTCTCCTTCAGATGGACACATCCAACACACAGGCCGTTAGCGCCAACCTTCGTTTGCGCTACAACTACCGCCCAGACAGCGATCTTTACATTATTTACAACATGGGAACCCAGTTTGCGAGCATCGCCCCGGCCAATCCTCCGCAAGTTCGCGAGACCCGCTTCGCCGTGAAATACACTTATTCCTTCACTCCCTAAGCAAAATCCAGCTATCTGCCTTTACCAGCCGCACCAGCTACTCCCGTCCGCCTAGCGCGTAACTTTAGTGAACGCGAAACCAAGATGCTCCCAAAAAGGCCAAAGAAAATGATGCCGCCGCATCTCGGGGACCGAAGTCAGATTGCTTACGGCTTGGGCCTGTGGCAATTGTTTCGCTAGCGCCCCACCCCGGGTGACAGATTTCATTTTAGGTCGGCACCCCCTTCAGTCTTGGGGCTACGCCAAAGCTCTCCTTGTCTTCGGCATCTTTCTTTTTCTAGGATGCCTCTCTCGGCAATCGAAAAAGACATCGGCTGGTGGCTTATGGCGACCGCTGTCGCCCGCCGGGACGGACAACCTGCTTGCGCCCTCGCATTTCTTTCGCACTCTTGTTCTGACTTGCGCGAGTTGACGACAATGGGGAGGTGGGTGCGCCGCTTTTAGCGAGATCCAGTCCGAAGAGTTCAGAAAGATCGCCGGTAGACAGAATTTTCCCGGAATCTCCTCCTTTCTTTGCGAGAGGAAGCTCTCTACCGGCGCTGCTGATGAGTTCCTTTTCGTCCAGCTTGTGAAGCCGAAACAGGAGCTCGGGCTGGCGGTCGAGGCGCGCGCCGATGCCGTAGAGCACGGCGGCGACATGCTTGCACATATAAGCCCAGTCCGGGCAACTGCACGAAAATTGAATCTCCTTTGGCGAGGGGAACAGTCCATTGTTTTCTCTGCAAATTCGCTCCATGACTCCCTTGGAAAATCGGCCTTGCAGCAACTCCACCAGGGAATCAATGGCCCCGGCACAGTCCTTGCAGATGGATTTCCAGCGCGCCTTGCTGACGGGCGTGATTTTCACGGCGACTTTGTAGATGGACGAGCCGCTCACAAGCGCTTTCACTTCACCGAAGGCAATCTGCAGATCGATCACGGAACCATTGCGCACGTAAGTGCGGCCGCGGGGCAGACGATTTGCGTAATCACTGTAACGTTCCAGGTTCTCGCACCAGGCTTTTCCCCAGAAGGTTGTAGCAATGCCGCGGCCTTCAATCTCGACAGGCGAGACGACGTGCCCCTTTTTCTTCAACTGCGCGATCTTGCGCATCGCTTGCGCTTGCCGCTGCGCGACAGACATATAGGGTCGCCATCCCCAGCCTCCGTAGTACATGCTTCACACCTCCGCTTGGGCGCTGTTTAAGTCGAGCGCCACGAGCCTCAGCAAATCCTCGTCGTTCATTTCCGTGAGCAAGAGATCGGCGCCGCCTTCGAGCAAGTCTTTCGAAAGCTGCTGCTTCGATTCAATCAGCTTGTCAATCTTCTCTTCCACCGTCCCGCGGCAGACGAACTTGTGCACCAAGACATTCTTGGTCTGGCCGATGCGGAAGGCACGGTCGGTCGCCTGGTTCTCAACCGCCGGATTCCACCAGCGGTCAAAGTGCACGACATGCGAAGCGGCCGTGAGGTTGAGTCCCGAGCCTCCCGCCTTGAGCGAAAGCACGAAGAAACCAATCCTCTCCTCTTCCTGGAATCGCCGCACCAGCTCTTTGCGCTTTCTGACTTCCGTCTCGCCATCCAGGACCAGCCCGGGGCGTCCGAACACATATCCCAGAAATGCTTCGAGCGGCCGGGTCAGTTCGCGAAACTGCGTAAACACCAAGACCTTTTCCTGTTTGGCGGCGATGGTTTCAACGATCTCGCGCAAGCGGGCCCACTTGCCGCTGTCTTCCGGGTTCCATGCGCCATCGCCCAGCCACTGCGACGGATGGTTGCAGATCTGCTTTAACCGCACGAGGAACGCCAGCACCTGGCCTTTACGCTCGATACCTTCAACTTTCTTAAGCCGCCGTTCAAGCTCCTCGACGGCTTGCTGGTAAAGCGCCGCCTGCTTCCGGCTGAGCTGGCAGAACGCCTTGACTTCAGTTTTATCCGGCAGATCGGCGATGACCGTCTTGTCGGTTTTCAGCCGCCGCAAAATATAAGGCCGCACTAGCTCTCGCAAGGGGCGGTAGGGATTGTGCGGCAGCGCGGCCAGGCGCTTGGTAAAACTTGTAAATTCCTTGGCCGAACCGAGCAGGCCGGCATTCAGGAAATCGAAGATCGACCAAAGATCGCCCAGACGGTTCTCGATGGGAGTGCCGGTGAGGGCAAACCTCACACCTGCCTTGAGCTTCTTCACCGCCTGGGTCTGCTTGGCAGAGGCATTTTTGATGGCTTGCGCTTCGTCGAGCACGACGAGATTCCAGGAGATGTCGGCGATCCAGGGAAGGCGTAGCAGCGAGCCGTAACTCGTGATCACAACGTCCACCTTCCGCAATTTTTCCGGCGTCATTCTTTTTAAATCTTCGGCAGGCATCTCGGAGGGATGCGTGATTACGGCTTTCAAACTTGGCGCGAAGCGTTCGAGCTCCGACGCCCAGTTGGCGAGTAGAGAGGCGGGGGCCACCAAAAGGCTAGGTGCCCGGGCGCCGTTAGATTGCTGACGGAGTACGAGCAGCAGCGCCAGCACCTGAATGGTCTTGCCCAGTCCCATGTCATCGGCCAGGCAGGCCCCCAGGCCGAGCTGCGCGAGCAGATACAGCCACCGCACGCCAACTTGCTGATAGGGACGTAGCGTCCCTTTCAGCGCCGGGCCCGGATCGACGCGCGCCAGACCCTCCTGGGTACGCAGTCCCTTTAGTGTTTCCGCAAGCCAGGGGCCGGCGGCAACCTTTCCCCACTCCGCGACCGAGGCGGTGGAATTTCCGTCGGCCGCGACATCGGTGCCGGCGAGCATGCGCATGGCTTCCTGAAAACTAATGCCTTGCTCAGCGGCCGTGCGCTCAATCTCGCCAAAATGCTCTAGCGTTTCCCGCAAGCGCTCGGCGTCCACCTCGACCCAACGACCTCGCACTAGGGCAAGCCCATCGGAGGTGCGGAGCAACTCCTGCACCTCGGCCTTGCTTAGCCTCTCGCCGTCGAGGACCACTTCCAGGTGAAAGTCGAGGAGCGCAGCCTGCCCCAGCCCCGATGGTGGCCTGCCGCCGACAGTGGCCGTCACCTGAGCGCGCGGAGGACGATTTGCTCGCCAGGTCGCCGGCATGCGTACAACTACGCCGGCGCTTTCAAGCTTCTCCACATCGCGCAAAAGCTGCATGGCTTGCGTGGGAACCCACCGGAGCGGGTGGAAAATCTCTCCTGTGTCGACCATGGCCTTAAGCCACGAACAGCTCTCGGCCGCACGCTGGACAGGGAGAAGCAGGGAGAGCAATCGGTCTCGATTTTCCGCGCCGGCATACTCCCGCAAGGCCTGGCCGAGCGGAACATGCTGAGCCTTGGCGTGCGCGGAAAGCCGCGTCGTGTAAGTGGCAAGAAAGGCGAAGGGCGCGGCTTCATCCTTGCGGTTTTCGGCAAGATTGAAGTGCACGCGACCGACCAGGTTCCACGCCGGATTGCGCCGCTTCAGAAACTCCTCTATGCTGCACTTCGCTTCCGTCAGTTCAGTCGAAAACGCCCGATCGAGCTCCTGCCAGAGATCGCTCAAGACTGCCGCGCTCAGGTACTCGGCGCCTGTCATCGGAGGCACAGCCAGCACGAACTGGTCGAGTTCTGATTTGGGAGGAGTCGGTGGGTGAGCGCGATTTGGCTCGGCGGCGTCAATGGGCCGCGTACAGACGCCCGTTAGATAAAGCGCGGCGCATTCCCGCCAGAACGAGAATGCCGGGGGAAGAGCGACGCCGATTTCATCGGCACCGAGCGCAAGGAGGCCATGTCCCGATCCGCGGGTGAAGGCGCCTTCCATCCGCTGAGCAAGCTCGGCATCGAGCGCGGGAGCGTCCTCGTCTCGCTCGACGATCAATCGGCCATGCGGGGTCAGGACCGGCGCTAGAGAAACCAGCAACATCGTGCCGGCTCAAGATTAGCAGATTGTATCGGGTATCTGTTTGTGAGCTTGATGAAAAGTCTGATCTGCCTGTGGAAAAAAACGAAATCGCCTCAGATCAGGCTCAAAGCGGATTGCGCCATCGGTCGAGCACGCGGTCGACCTCGTCGTGAATCTCAGCGCGGACTTCGCTGCGCTCATATCCACTCATTGGAAGCTCGTCGTAGTTGCCGTAACGGGGGCGAATGTGCGCGACCACGGCAAGGGTGAGCGCTTCCTCCTCGAGCGACTGGCCGGCGGCAGTGCGTCCGACCCTTCCGCTGCCCCAGCGCGCCGTATGTTCTGCGATGGTTTGCGCCCCTTTGGGCGGACACCCGGGAAACAACCTCGAGATCTCCCGAGTCATTTGAGACATTTGAGCGACGAGATCGCGATCATATTGGGCGCGTCGCTCCGCATCGCGCTCACGACGCAAAGCGCGCAATTCGCTGTCCGCCAAGCATCCCGCTTCGGCCTGTTCGAGCGCCACTTCAGAAACCAAAATGCCCTGACGTTCGTATCTCCGCGCGCGGCTGAAACGGACGACTACCCCGGAGAGTGGGCCGTGCATCCTCGCTCGGGGGGGTCACTGCCGCATCCCCGCTGGGAACATAGACCAGCTCATCAAGATCGGCACCAGGCATGCAGAGTCCGCGCTCGCCGTCCTTGAATAGAAAGTCTCCCCTCCATGGTTTCTTGAAGCATTTGAATCCGCGGAATGTTCTGCGCGACAGTCTTCATCCGATTTTGAAAAGGATGGGGAGAGAAAAAAGGCGTTTCCACATCTTCCGCCGCTTCCGTGCGTCTTGGCTCCGTAAAAATCGTGTGCTGTGGGATCTGGAGAAAATGTGGATGGGACACGCGCACAAGGACCTCACGGACCAGCATGCCGAACAGCTACTCGAGGACGTGAAATACCGCCGCAAATGGTGCGAAAGGATTTCACCAGACTGAGACCGCTATTCGTGGCGTTGCCGCCAAGCGCCGGCGACGAATTCTCATCAGAAGGGTACTTTGTGAACTGCGCCATCGACGGCGCAAGTCTCTATCCCACCTACAGAAAGCCCTTCGACATGATCTTTCCAGCGTGCGAGAAATGAAAAAATGGCAGGGCCCTGGCAGACGATTTTCGAACTTGGATCCAGCGCGCTTGAGATCAGAGACTTGGAGCGGTGTTTAAACTGCCTGGTTTGGAGTTGCTTGGAAGGACAGATTCACGTATAATGCGTGCTACACGCATACTACGTGACCGGAGACAGATTGTGGCAACTTCACGGAATGGGGACAAGCAGAACATAACTATAAGTCTCAGTCGGTAGGTGCTTAGGAAGGCCAAAGTTTTGGCGGCACGTCGTGAAACTTCGATTAGCGGTCTTCTCGCGCAGGAGATCGAGTCTCTGGTGGGTGAAGACGAGGCATATGAACGCGCCGAACGGCAGGCTACCGCCCTTCTCGATCGAGGCTTTCACATGGGCGGGCTAATCCGAGCGAGCCGGGACGAACTGCATGAACGCTAGGACGTTTGTCGACACGAATGTCTTGATTTACGCGCATGATACCGATGCCAAAACCAAGCACGCAGCTGCTAAGAGTATTCTGCGCGAGCTTTGGAGCGAACGGAATGGCGTTGTTAGCCCTCAGGTCCTGCAAGAGTTTTACGTGAATGTCACGAAAAAAATCCCACATCCCCTATCCAAGGAATCCGCCCGGCTTGTGGTGAGCACCTATGCAATTTGGTGTATCGAAACATCGAAACTACCTCGGTTGAAATCTCAAATGCATTTTGCATAGAGGACGAGTCCCGGATTGGATTCTGGGACGCTCTCATTGTTGCCTCAGCTCTCAAGAGCGGAGCCAACCGCATTCTGTCAGAGGATCTGAACGCGGGACAAACCATCGCCGGGATACGTATCGAAAACCCCTTTGCGGAGACATGCTTAGCCCACCCGCCCTAGTGCTGACGCCAGCGCTTGCTTTACGCAGAATCAAAATGACTAAGAATTCGCAGAGCACTTATCTGCTTCGACTGCCACGCTCGATTAAAGCAAAAGTCGAACGCCGCGCTAAGGCCGATGGCGTCAGCATAAATCAATTCGTCCGCTCACGGTCGTTGCGGAAAAGCTGGCCACGATGAATACGGCCGCCTTCTTCGCCGAACGGCGAGAGGGTACAGATTTTGCCGCGTTCGACCGACTGATTGTGCCGAAAGCGTGGCGAGACCACGCAGCTGGAGGACAGGATCCAGCGAGCCTCCATGCGTGAGGACCACGCACCCGCAGTAAGGTAACACGTGCGATTGTGAACTTAACCGTTAGCGGTCGCACTTCGCGTGGCGTTTCCTCTGATGGTGGGTGCTGGCTGAATTGGTGCAAAAGCGGACCGTCCGTACGCGCCCTCAGTCCGCCGAAGAGCAGGCGTGCGGTCACGCAAACTAGCCGCGCCGCATCTTCGCCGTTGCCCACGCTCGCGGCATCCATTCGGATGACATTGGAGTACCCCGTAGCGAATACCCCTGATTGGCTCGATCAACGGAGTTCGATTCTGAGCCGGATACTGGGCATGCGGGAGTAACGCAAGAGAGCAAGAATAGCCGGCAGATCTTCCTGCAAGCAACGGTAGGGCCGGAATTAATGGTCGGCCCTAGCACCTAGCAGACGATTTTCGAACTTGGTTCCAAGAGGCCGCCTAAAATACCTTGCAAAAATGGCACAAGGCTCCATAATTGCAAGGATGATCGAGCGTCGCATACATAAAGAACTTGTCGCTTCGATTGACAGCAATCCCGCCGTCGCATTGCTGGGGCCACGCCAGGCCGGAAAAACGACCCTTGCTCTTGAGATTGCCCCCACACGCCCTTCGCTGTATCTCGACCTCGAGAGTCCCTCTGACCGCGTGAAACTCACGGACCCCGAGGGCTACCTTGCCGACCATGAGGACACGTTGGTGATCCTCGACGAGGTACACCGGACACCCGAGCTTTTCCAGAGCCTCCGGGGTCTGATTGACAGAGGCCGGCGGCGTGGCAAGCAGGTTGGCCGCTTCC
>Ga0209473_1000008_pt1 | contig 134354 bp, 154 predicted proteins | sample GraSoiAngelo_133_FD_185890 | JGI IMG/M metagenome (GOLD analysis project Ga0209473, IMG submission 185890) | Grasslands soil microbial communities from the Angelo Coastal Reserve, California, USA - 14_0929_05_20cm (SPAdes) (version 2) | ecosystem: Environmental > Terrestrial > Soil >...
GTTCCTGGCCTCGCTAAGCCAGTCGCACTACGAGGAGCGGTGGCGGCGGTCTCTCCAGGACAACCAGGCGCGTGTGTATGTAGCCGAGCACGCCGAAGGGGTCGTGGGATTTGCCTCCGGCGGACGAGAGCGGGCGGGCGAGAGCGGTTACGCCGGTGAGCTGTATGCGATCTACGTGCTGGAAGAGGCCCAAGGCCACGGTCACGGTCGGAGGCTTGTGCAGGCGGTGGTGAGCGGCCTGCGCGAGATGGGACTGGCGGACATGATCGTGTGGGTCCTGCGCGACAACGGCTCGGCACGCGGTTTCTACGAGCGGCTCGGCGGCGCCTACGTCCGATCCCAGCCGATCTCGATCGGCTCCGCTCAGCTGGAGGAGGTCTCCTACGGCTGGAAGTCGCTCGACGATCTTCGTTACTGAGGAGGAGGAAGAGGGTTCTGCCTGAAATCAAAGCAGTCCTCCATCCCGTCTGAGGCTTTGGTGCGTGCGTTGAGTGACGGCAGGCCGAAATTGTTCTCGCAGAACTTGACCAGGCTCGCGTGCGAGTGCAGCGTCTTCGAGACATATCCGGCGCGCGCGTAGGGACTGAGGACAAGACACCCCACCCGTCCGCCGTAGCGAAACTGCGTCCCGTCAGTCCACTTCTCCACATTGGGCGGGTTGACGTGGTCCCACCAGCCGCCCCAGTCGTCCCACGTGATGAAGATCGCGACATTCGCCCATAGACCTGCAGAGACGACAGCCTGGACCTGGCTCACCGTCCACTGGCTGCCCTTGCTGACGTCGCCGGCGCCCGCGGCGCGCTGCGGTGCGGTGTCCGCGGGATGCTCGCTCATCACCTCGTCGGCGTAGAGCCACGAGACCGCAGGCAGGTGGCCGGCGGCCGCGTCGGTGGCGAACTGCTGCCACGGGCGCTTCTTGCCCGCCGTGTGCTTGATGAAATCGAACGCGTATCCGTTGTAGTTGGTCCAGGACAAGCGAGCCGCGTCCAGCTGCGATGGCAGCGACGGCTGGTCGTACAGCGGCGGTCCTGGATGCTTGCGGTAGCTGATCGACGGGTTGTCGACGATTTTTGAGTCCGCCATGATCAACATCAGGTGGTTGGGCGTCGACGGCCCGGCCACGTCCGTGAAGTAGTTGTCACAAAGCGTGAACTGCTTCGCGTAGCCCCAGTAGTGCGGGATGTCGCTCTGCGGAAATGCGACGCGTGGCGCGGTCGTGTCTCGCGTGAGCCACGCCTCGTGGCGGTGGTCGGGATCCTGCGGCGGCGGGTTTGGGCTTGCCGGCAGGGCGACGCCGTTGCCGCCCGGAAACATGCCGAAATAGTTGTCGTAGCCGTGGTTCTCCTTGACGATGATCACGACGTGCTGGATCGGGCCCGGCCTGGCTTTCAAATGCACGTGCCATGCGCGTTCGACCACTCGAGCTGAACCAGGTACTGGCCGAGCCTTTTGGTCTGCCACGCGCAGATGTCGCCGATCTCGCCGTTCTGATCGTCGTAGTAGCCCTGGCCCGGCACAGGGTCGGTGATCGCCTCGCAGAGCTCGTGGGAGCTCGTCGATGTCAGCGCGTCGAGGACCGCCAGCCCTCCCGTGCAGCCGTCGCATTCTGGAAACGGCATCACCGCGTAGAAGACCTTGTCATCGATGGCGCTGTGGTAGCCGCAGAAGTTCATACACGACGACCCGCCATCCAGCTCGACGGTCACGCCCGGCGGCAGGAACAGGAAGTAGAGGGAGTTTGGAGCAGGCTGGGTCACGGCGGGGTCCGAGGCGATCTCTTCCCTGACGAACTGCTGGATATCGGCGTCCTTCAAGTTGGGCGGCGGTGCTGTGGTGAGGACGATCGCGCCCGTGCGCGAGCCGTGCGTGATTGCGAAGTCCGGCACGCTGTACTCGGACAGCTGGTCGATCAGCGGGCTCACGAGAACGAACTCGAAGAACTCGTTCAGCTGCTGGACCAGCCCGGACTGAGACGGCTGCTGCCAGGCGTCGCCCCAAAAGAAGAGGAAGACCTCTGCCGAGGCGAGCAGGGGTCCACCGCGGTAGGTCAGCCGCGGCTTCGCGACCGGCGCCAGAGCCTCGGATCGCAGGGGCACGATCCGGATGGGTTGGACAGCCGTCCCCATGACCTGCTTTACGGCACCTGGCGCGCCGTTCTTGCGTTGAGAGAGTTGATCGCATAGAGCGTCACGAGCGTTCGCCTCTGCTGCATCGTCATCAGGAATACTGGCAGAGCCGTGACGCCTGAAGACCTGCGCGAAACGCGATGGGATGTGATCGCTCCGGCGCCACATCGTGCACACATGCACATGGCGCTGGACGAGGTATTGCTCGAGGAGGTGATCGGCGGGCGCCGTCCACCGACCATGCGTCTTTGGAAGTGGATCGAGCCCGCGCTCGTGATCGGTTCGCATCAGTCCGTGGCGAACGAGGTCGACCTCGCGACGGCGGAGGAGCTTGGATTCATCATCACGCGACGCATGAGCGGCGGTGGCACGATGCTGTGCGAGCCCGACCGCACGATCACCTACTCGCTCTACCTACCGGAGTCCATGGTCGCGGGCGTCAGCTTCCGGAAGTCATACGCGCTGCTCGACGACTGGGCGGTGCGTGCGTTCAACGAAATAGGGGTGCCCGCGGCATATCGCGAGATCAACGACATCGTCTCGCCGCGCGGAAAGATCGGCGGGGCGGCGCAGGCGCGGCGGCGGCGGCACGTGCTTCATCACACCACGACCGCCCACTCGATGGAAGTCGACCTTGTGCCCCGACTCATCAGGATCGGCCGCGAACGAATGGCTGCCCGCGGCGTGCGCAGCGCCGAGAAATCCGTTTCGCCACTCTCGTGGTTCACGAAGCTCTCGTGCGACGAGGTCGACGCGCATCTCCATTCGTTTTTCGCACGCGAGTTCGGAGCCAGCGAGAGCACGCTCACATCTGTGGAGCTCGAGTCGGCGTCGCGGCTGGTCGCGTCCAAGTACGGAGACGCGGCCTGGATCAACCGTCTGCCTTAGCGTTCCTCCACTCTTCGATCAGGTCCGCGCTCTGCTCGACGTGCTCGCGGTAGTGGTCACGCAGCCAGCCGATGAGGTCGTCGGCGCTCGTCGGATATGGGGCCTGGCCGGGGCCGTAGACCACCGGAGCGGTGCGCGACCAGTCCTCGGGTTGGAGCCCATCGGCCGCGGCGCAAACGGCCGCATGAAGCCGGGCCATCTCGTCAAGCGCGGCGCGCCGTTCGACTGGGGTCAAGCCGCGCCGGGCGCCGTCGAGGGCTCGCTCCACATCACCGGGCGGATCCTGCGGACCGAGCTCGCCGAAGCCTGAACCGATCATGCCGTCCAGGACGCGGCGATAGTGGACGAGGACCCAGTTGACATGAACCTGCAGGCCGCCCAACGAGTAGTCGTCTCCCGGCTTGAGGTAGGTGAGCGCGTCGTCGGGCACGCGCGCAAACGCTTCCTCCCACTCCTTGCGGGCGGCATCGAAGTCGGCGATTGCCGCTTCACGCTCCATCGACGCCGCGAGACTAGCTGAAGTAGTTGTGCTTTTCCAGGTACGCCTTGGCGATGGCGTCGGGATCCTTGTGCTGGATGGACTCCTGCGAGTTCATATCCACGAGATCCGCGGTCGTCAAAGCGGCGTCGATCTTGTTGAGCAAGTTCTTGACCTCGTCCGTGGCCACCTTCTGGCGCAGGATCGGCACCACGTTGTCGGCGGCTTCCAGGTGCTTGTCGTCCTGGAGCACGACGAGCCCAAGCGAGTTCAGATCACCGTCGCTGCTGAAAACCAGACCGACCTGGATCGTCCCGTTCTTGAACGCCGCACGTGTTGCGGGCCCGTCGGTGTCGAGTGCTTTGAAGTCCTTGAAGTGGATGCCGTAGGTGGTCTGCAATCCGGGCAGGCAGTACGGGCGGGTGGGGCATTCCGGACCGGCGCCGAGCACGAGCTGGTTTCCGATGGGAGCCAGGTCCGACAGCTTGGAGAGGTTGTATTTCTGCTGCGTCTCCTTCGTCACGGCGAAGGCGTTCTGGTCAACCGCCGGGGACGGATTGAGCGCGACCAGGCCTTGCGACTGGAGGTGGCTGTTCAGCTTGGCCGTGGTTGCGGCGGCGTCACCGGTTGCCTCGCCGGCCTTGTTGTTCCAGTACTCGAGGTCGGTCGCCGCGTAACCCGGGTAGAGGTCGATGTCGCCGTTCTTGAGCGCCGGAGCGACTACCTCGCGGGTGCCGAGGTTCAGCTTGTACGTGACCGTGTAGGCATCATGGGCCAGCGCCTCGCCGTAGATCTGGGCCAGGATGCTGCTCTCGGGGAACTTGAAGCCGCCGACGATGATGGTTCCCTTGTTGGTGGTGCCGCCGCCGGTCGTGCCACCGCACGCAGCGACCATCGTCGCCACCACGGCAAGAGCCGCGATCAGCCACACCGACGCGCGAGTTCGACTCATCAAAAATCCTCCCGGGCCGGGTGGCCCTCCCCGATCCAACTCCCGGTGCGTCACCATTCTTCCACTAGGCGACCTTGAACGCGGTCGCTCGGGCGGCCACGGGGGCGTTCAGCAACCTGATGCCGCGAGGCACGAGCAGCCGCTGAACCCATGCGAGCGAGAGCTCTGTGGCCAGGGCAAGTACCGCAACCAGCAACGCGCCCGCCGCCGTCTTGACGTAATCCTGGGTGGCCAGCCCGTCAACGATGTACCGGCCGAGACCACCCCCGGCGATGAGCGCCGCCAACGTCGCCGTCGCCACGACCTGGACCGCCGATGTTCGGATGCCAGCCATGATCAGAGGTACCGCGAGGGGTAACTCGACCCGCAAGACCTGGGCGAGCTCGCGGTAGCCCATTCCACGCGCCGCATCTCGTATATCCGGATCGACCTCGCGCAGCGCGACGTAGCTGTTGGTCACCATCGGCGGGACGGCCAGGGCCGTCAACGCGAGAACGATCGGCAGATCGCCGAGGCCGAAGACCTGGAAGGCGATGACCAGGATGCCGAACGACGGTATGGCGCGTCCGGCGTTCGAGATGTTGATCGCCAGCGCGCCGAAACGGCCGTAGTGCCCGAGCGTGACGCCGACGGGCAGAGCTATGAGCGCGCCGATCACAACGGACTCGACCGACAGGTGGATGTGCTCGACGAGGCGCGTCGGGATCCCATCCGAGCCCTGCCAGTGGGCGGGATCGACCAGCCACCGCCCGACAAGGAGGAGAAAGTCCATCGGATCAGACAGGCCGCGCCCATGGCACAGCGACCCGTTGAGCCATCACAACGAGAAGGTCTGCCGTGAGCGCGAGAGCGACGGACAGGATCATCGCTACGACCAGAGGCGTGTGAAAGTTCTCGACCAGACCCTTGTCGATCAGCGAGCCAAGACCGCCAAGGCCGATGAGGGCGGTGATGGTGACGATGCCGATCGTCGAAACCGTCGCCACACGAAGGCCGGCAAAGATCGATGGGAGGGCCAGGGGTAGCTCGACCCGCAGCAATCGGGGCAGCGGGCGGTAACCCATTCCGTCGGCGGCATCGAGAACGTCGCGCGGCACCGCGTCGAGCCCGACCAGGACGTTGCGCACAAGGATCGACACGTTGTAACCGATAAGCGGGATCTCCGCCGTCGTTCCGCCGAGGTGCGTGAAGGGAATTAGCAGCGCAAAGAGCGCGAGCGAAGGGATCGTGTAGAACGCGCCGAAAAAACCGAGCGCGGCCAGGCGCAGGCCCGCGGAGCGGTGGGCGGCTACGCCGAGTGGAACCGCGATGAGGAGGCCGGCACCCAGGGCGATGGCGGTCAGCTCGATGTGCTCACCAAGCGCGCCCAGGACCAGCGATATGTGCGTCGAAAGCCAGTCCCAGTTGATCCACGGGTCGACGTAGGCCAGGAATGGCCCTTGCTCCATTCCGATTACGGTAGATGAGCCGTGATCCGCCTGGAGAACGTGAGCAAACAGTTCGCCGGCGGCTCGAACGCGGTGCTCAACCTCACGCTGGACATCCCCGACGGCCAGACATGCGTTCTGATCGGGCCCTCGGGTTGCGGCAAGACGACGACGCTGCGCATGATCAACCGGCTCATCGATCCCGACAGCGGCCGCATCCTGGTTGACGGCTCCGACACGCACGGAGTCGACCCCCCAGCGCTGCGGCTGAAGATGGGATACGTGATCCAGCAGACGGGCCTCTTTCCCCATATGACAGTGGGCGGCAACGTCGGCACGGTGCCGAAGCTGTGGAAGTGGGATGAGCAGCGCATCACCAAGCGGGTGGACGAGCTCCTCGACCTGGTTGGTCTACCCCCTGGCGAATATCGAGATCGCTACCCGCATCAACTTTCAGGTGGCCAGCGGCAGCGCGTCGGTTTCGCGAGGGCGCTCGCGGCGGATCCGCCCATCCTCTTGATGGACGAGCCGTTCGGCGCGGTGGACCGCATCACGCGCGAGCGCCTTCAGCAAGAGTTCGTGAGCATCCAGCGCGCGATGCGCAAGACAGTCGTGTTCGTGACGCATGACATCGATGAGGCGGTGAGGGTCGCCGATCGGATCTGCCTGATGAAGATGCAGGCGCAGATCGCGCAGTACGACACGCCCGAGCGCATCCTCACCCACCCGGCCAGCGAGTACGTCTCGGAATTCCTAGGTCGGGAGCGGCTCGTGCGGCGCATGTCCGTCGTCCAGATCGACGCGCGCACGCTGGACCGTCCCGACGGCGGCCCTCCTGGCGACGAGCCGCGGATTCCGCTGTCGAGCTCGCTGACCGACGCGCTCGCCGCCGCGCTGGCCAGCCCAACCGAGCGCGCCGCGGTTTTCGACGCCGATCGCTACCTCGGCGACTTCACCGCGACCTCGCTTATCGAATCGTTGCGGCGCGCGAGCGCGGAAGGAGGCAGCCCAGATGGCGCTGGAGTTTGACGTCGTTTGTCTTGGGGGAGGCGTCGCGGGCGAAGCGATCGCGGGCGAGCTGCAGGGCGGTGGCCTGTCGTTGGCCGTTGTGGAGCGCGAGCTGGTCGGCGGCGAGTGCCCGTACTGGGGATGCGTGCCGTCGAAGACGCTGCTGCGTTCGGGCGAGACGCTCGAGGAAGCGGCCCGCGCGCGAACCCTTGCGGCGTCACGCGTCGAGTGGGACGTCGACTTCCCCAAAGTTTCGAAGCGCGTGCTATGGATGGCACGGGACCTCGACGACACGCGGCCGGCCGCGGCGCTCGAGGCGACGGGAGCGAAGCTCGTCCGCGGCGACGGCAAGCTCGTCGATCTGCGCACCGTCGTGGTCGGAGGCGAGCAGCTGGTGGCGCGGCGCGCGGTGGTCATCGCCAACGGTGGCACAGCCGCGATCCCGCCGATCGAAGGCCTGGACAAGGTCGAGTACTGGACCAACCGGCAGGCTGCCGTCCCACGCGAGCTGCCGGAGCGGCTGGTGGTGCTGGGGGGCGGCGCCGTCGGCGTGGAGCTCGCCCAGGCCTTCGCCAGGCTAGGCTGCAGGGTCACGATCGTCGAGGCGGGACCGCGATTCCTCGCCCTCGAAGAGCCCGAAGCCGGCGACGCTCTAAAGCCACACCTGGAGGCCGACGGGATCGAGATCCTCATCGGCGACCCTTGCGTGGCGGTCGAGAAGCAGGCCGCCGACGCCGTGCTGCACCTCAAGTCCGGCTCTGTCGTGTCTGGTGACCGGCTTCTCGTCGCGACCGGACGCCGGCCAAACTTCGAGGCCTGGCGCGCCGCGGGCCTGACCCAGACCGAGCGGGGCTGGCTGAAGGTCGATTCGGAAACTCTCGAGGCGCGCGATGGAATCTATGGCGCGGGGGACATCACCGGGATAGGAGGCTTCACGCATCTCGCGTACTACCATGGCCAGGTCGTCGGCCGGAGGCTGAAGGGCGAGGACGCGCGGGCGGACCACACAGCCGTGCCGCGCGTCACCTACACCGACCCGGAGATCGCGTCCGTGGGCTTGTCCGAGCAGACGGCGCGCAGCCGTGGCATCGATGTTGCGGTCGTCACGATGGACCCTGCGGAGGCAGCGCGCGGCTACATCCACGATTTCCATGTCGGGGCTCTGAAGCTCGTCGCCGACAGCCAGCGCGGCGTGCTGGTCGGCGCGACGCTGGTCACGCCTCGCGCGGGCGAGATCCTGGGCGAGCTGGTGGTGGCGGTGAAGCTGGGCACGCCGGTCCGCAAGCTGGCCGACGTGATCCACCCGTTTCCGGCGTTCAACCGCGTGCTCGGCGCCGCCTTCGAGCGGCTCTCCTCCAAGGTGACCTAGCCCCTCCGGCCGGCCTCGCCGGCCACCTCCCCGTAAATGGGGAGGAGTAGCGAAAACCTCCGGCGCGTTTTACGAGTGCCTATCTAGTTTTGTAAAGGAGGCCTCGAAATGGTCATCTCTATCAATGGTTCACCAGTGACGCTCGACCTGGATTCGATCCTGGTCTGGGCGCTGGTCGGGCTCGTCTCAGGCTTCCTGGCAAGCCACATTGCTCTCGGCCACGGCCTGGGTCTGTTCTGGGACATCATCGTCGGCGTGGTGGGAGCGCTGTTCGGCGGAATCGTGCTCGCCGGCTTCCTCCATTTCAACATCGCCGTGGCCGGGCATCCGATCATCAGTGCGATGATCATGGCCTTCATCGGAGCCGCGATCCTCTTGCTCATCGTCCGGCTCTTCTCCGGCCGCGGCTACAGGCGCCGCGCTTTCTGATTGCTCAAACGCCTGGGGGCTGTTCGCTCCCAGGCGCTTCGCACCAGCCCTGCGGCGAGATCCGGCCCTAGCCTCGACAGCTTCACGGTGACCCAGCCGAAACGACCGGTGTAGGCCGACACGGGAAAAGGCTTTCGGGTCCATCACGACCAGGCGGCTAACGTACCTCGGCATGGCGATCCTGCCGCTGGACGAGAGAGCGATGCGACTCGCCGCCGCGCGTCAGGCGCGGCTGACCAAGCCCGCGGGCAGCCTCGGGCGGCTCGAGGATCTCGCGGTGCGGCTCGCCGGCATTACTGGTCGGATCGATCCCCCCTTGCAGGCGGCTGTCGTTTTCACGCTGGCGGGCGACCACGGTGTCGCGGCCGAAGGTGTCAGTGCCTATCCGCGCGAGGTGACCGCGCAGATGTTGCTCAACTTCCTGCGCGGCGGTGCGGCGATCAACGTGCTCGCGCGAGAGGTCGGCGCACGTGTCGTCGTCGCCGACATAGGCGTCGATGCCGACCTTCCCCCCCATCCCGACCTGCGCGCGGTCAAGGTGCGGCGAGGAACGGCCAGCATCACGAGTGGAGCCGCGATGAGGGTCGATGAGGCCAACCGCGCCATCAAGGTCGGCCGGGGGCTCGTACGCGATGAACATGTCGACATCGCGCTGACCGGTGATATGGGCATCGGCAACACAACCGCGGCGGCGGCGGTCATATGCGCGCTCACCGGGCTCGACCCAGAACGCGTGGTGGGCCGAGGCACAGGAGTCGACGACGAAGGGCTCCGACGCAAGCTGGCCGCGGTCCGCGGCGCGCTTCAGGTCAACGCGGAGTCAATCGGACGGGGTCCGATTGAGACATTGGCGGCGACCGGCGGCCTGGAGATCGCGGGTTTGGTCGGGGTGATCCTGGAGGCGGCGCGAATGCGAAAGCCGGTCATCATCGACGGTTTCATATCAGGCGCTGCCGCGCTGGTCGCTGCCGCGATCGCGCCAGAGGCGACGGGCTACATGATCGCCTCGCATCGCTCGCATGAGCTCGGCCACGGCGCGGTGCTGGAGCGGCTTGGACTGCCTCCACTTCTCGACCTCGACCTGCGACTTGGCGAAGGCACGGGCGCCGCGCTTGCGCTGCCACTGGTTCGCGCGGCGGTGCGCCTGCTGAACGACATGGCGACCTTCGACGAGGCGGGCGTTTCCGAGCGCTCATAATGAGTCGCACAACTGAATAGCTCACTGGATTGCGGGAAGCCGGTCCAAATCCGGCGCTGTCGCGCAACTGTGAGTGGGGAGCGTCCGGCCTGCGGCCACTGAGGCGAAACCTTGGGAAGGCGGCCGGATTGCGGTGATCCACAAGCCAGGAGACCTGTCACGTGAGCGGTCGATCCCACTGCGCGGATCAGTGGGGACGCCTCTTGCGGCGAGGTTTCCCCTGCGAGGTGGGGCCGTTGCCGCCGGAGGACCGCTGGATGCGCACGCATCAGCCAGGGGCCAGCGCGAAACTGGCCGTCCGATTCGGAGTCGTCGCTTTCCTCTCGGTTTTCTTCGCCGCATCGTGCGGAGGCGCTCCGACGTCCGCCACCTCAACACCAGCCTCGCGTTTTCCTGTCTCGATCACGGCGCCCGGCGGAGCCACGGTGACAATTCCCCGCCGGCCGCAACGCGTCGTCTCGCTCTCGCCAAGCGCTACGGAAATGCTGTTCGCGATGGGCGCGGGGCCGCAGGTCGTCGCGGTGGACGATCAGTCGAACTATCCCGCGACTGCTCCCAAGACTCAGCTGTCCGGTTTCACGCCGAACATCGAAGCCATCGCCGCCTTCACCCCGGATCTCGTTGTCGCCGCGGAGGATACGGCGGGCCTGGTTCACGGCGTGCAGGCACTTAACGTCCCGATCCTGATCGAGCCCGCGGCCAAAAACCTCGACGACACCTATGTCCAGATCAAGCAGCTCGGGGCAGCCACCGGCCACGCGGCGGATGCAGATTCGCTGGTCGCCTCCATGCGCTCGCAGGTTGGCTCATTCGTCGCGTCCGTCGCCAAACCGGCTCGCCAGCTGCGGGTCTATCACGAGCTCGACAACACGTACTACTCCGTCACCTCAGCCACGTTCATCGGGCAGGTCTACAAGCTTCTGGGCTTGACCAACATCGCGGACGCCGCAGCGGGCGCCGCGCCGGACTACCCGCAGCTGTCGCCTGAGTACATCGTCGCCTCGAATCCCGACCTGATCGTGCTGGCCGACACCAAGTGCTGCCAGCAGGACCTGAGCTCAGTTGCGGCCCGTCCAGGTTGGCGAGCGATCGTCGCCGTGAAATCCGGACAGGTAGTCCCAGTCGATGACGATGTGGCGTCGCGCTGGGGCCCGCGAATCATCGAGTTCATGCGTGCGGTCGCGCTGCACGTGCAGCAGCTCGAAAAACAAGCGGCCTGATGCTCAGCATCAAGGTCGACGCGGCGGCGGTACCACCCGCGGTGCTGGCAGGCATGCCGAGGTTGCGCTGGGGATGGGCCGGCGCCGGGTTGCTGGCGCTCGCCGCAAGCTGCGGCGTCGGGGTGTTGGTAGGTCCCGTCCATATCGGCGTGGGCACCGTCGTGCAAACGCTCGTGGGCGGCGCGGTCGATCCGGGCCAGGCCAACATCCTGTGGTCTTTGCGTTTTCCTCGAGTCGTGCTGGGTGTCCTGGTGGGCGGCACGCTGGCCATCGCCGGGGCCGCCTATCAGGGCGTCTTTCGCAACCCGCTCGCTGACCCCTACCTGCTCGGAGCCGCGGCCGGAGCCAACCTCGGCGCGACGCTGGCCATCGCGCTTGCCCCCGGGACGTCTGTCCTGGGCGTGAACGTCGTTCCGCTCGCGGCCTTCGTCGGCGCCGGCGCCGCGGTGTCTGGCGCGTACGCTCTCGGTCGGTCGGTGACCGGTCTTCGCTCCGCGACCGGGCTCATCCTCGCCGGCGTCGCGATCGCGGCATTCTTCAACTCGATCCAGTCCTACGTGCAGCAAACCCAAACCAGCTCCATCCGCCAGGTCTACTCGTGGATCCTCGGGCGCCTCGTCACTGCAGGGTGGGACGACGTGCTGCTCATCCTCCCTTACGTGCTGTTGAGCGTCGTGGCGATCTATCTGCACCGCCGTTTGCTGGACGCGTTGACGCTGGGCGAGGACGAGGTCACGAGCCTCGGCATCCCTGTGCGTCGAGTCCGGTTGATCGTGGTCGTCGCCGCCACGCTGGGGACCGCGGCGGTGGTCGCGGTCGGCGGGACGATCGCGTTCGTCGGCATCATCGTGCCGCACACGATCCGTCTCCTTGTCGGCCGCAGCTATCGGGTCGTGATACCGCTGTCAGTGCTCTTCGGCGCGGCGTTTCTCGTCCTGGCCGATGCAGCAGCACGCACCGTTGTCGCCCCGGCCGAACTTCCCATCGGCGTGATCACGGCTTTCCTGGGTGCGCCTTTCTTCATCGCGGTGATGCGCTCGACCCGAGCGGCGGCGCTGTGAGCGACATCGTCCTCGCCGGCGTATCGGTTGCATATGACGGCGAGCCTGTGGTTCGGGATCTGGACCTGACCGTCGCCTCGGGTGAGTGGCTGGCACTGATCGGGCCGAACGGCGCCGGCAAGACCACGATCCTGCGGGCGATCGCGCGACTCGTTTCGTTCCGAGGCGAGATCCGCATCGGCGGCCGAGCCGTGACCGAGCTGAGCTCGCGAGATGTGGCGCGAAAGGTCGCCGTCCTGGTCCAGGAGCCACAGATGCCGGCGGGGATGACGGTGGCTCAGTACGTGCTCCTCGGCAGAGCGCCGCATCTGGGCTACCTCGGCAAGGAGAGCTCCCGCGACCGGCGCATCGTGAGAGATGTCGTGCGCAGGCTCGCCCTGGAGGAGCTGGCCTCCCGCCCGCTCGACCGTTTGAGCGGCGGCGAAAGGCAGCGCGCCGCCATCGCCCGCGCGTTGGCACAGCAGGCGCCGGTGCTCCTGATCGATGAACCGACCTCGTCGCTCGATGTCGGTCGCCAGCAATCGGTGTTGGAGCTGATCGACCAGCTTAGGAAGGAGCAGGAGCTGACGGTCATCGCAGCCATGCACGAGCTGACCCTGGCGGGGCAGTACGCCGACCGGCTCGCTCTGCTGGTCGGAGGGCGCCTGGCAGCCATCGGCTCGGCCGCCGAGGTCCTCACCGAGCCCGCGATCGCCGAGCACTATCGCGCCCAGGTGAAGGTGATTCAGATGAATGGTTCGGGGACCGCAGTCGTCCCGGTGCGGAATTGAAGCCGGTCGAGGTGCCTGTCTCGCCTCCACCGCGCGCCTCGCGCAGGGTTCACTCCGTCGTGATCGTGAACACGGGCGATGGCAAGGGCAAGTCCACGGCTGCGTTTGGCACCGCGCTGCGCGCGGTCGCCCGCGGCTGGAAGGTGTGCGTGATCCAGTTCGTCAAGTCCGAGCGCTGGAAAGTTGGAGAGCGCGACGTCGCTACACGCCTCGGCGTGGACTGGTGGACTGTCGGCGACGGCTTTACATGGGACTCGACCGACATGGAGCGAACCGAGGCGGTGGCTCGCGAGGGCTGGCAGGTCTCCCGGGAGAAGATCGAGTCAGGCGTGTACGGCCTTGTCGTGCTCGACGAGATCACCTATCCGATCAACTGGGGTTGGATTCCGATCGCTGAGGTGGTCGCAGCGATCGGGTCGAGGCCATCGGCGGTCAACGTGATCGCCACCGGGCGAGACGCCCCGGCCGAGCTCATGGAGCTTGCCGACACGGTCACGGACATGCGCAATCGCAAGCACGCGTTCGACCACGGCGTCCGCGCGATTCGCGGCATCGACTTTTGATGGGATTCGTCTTCGTCACGGGCGGTGCCAGGAGCGGCAAGTCCGAGCTCGCCGTTCGCCTCGGCCGCGAGTCGGGCAGCGCGGTCACGTTTATCGCCACGGCGACCGCGGGTGACGCCGAGATGGAGGAGCGGATTCGCGGCCACCGCTCCGGCCGACCGGAGCATTGGTCGACGGTCGACGCGCCGCTTGCCCTGTTGCCCGCGATCGCAGCCGTTTCCACCCACGATTTCCTGATCGTCGACTGCCTGACGCTCTGGGTCTCCAACCTGCTCGAGTCAGGTCAGTCGGCCGGCGAGATACGCGCCCTCGCTGAAGGCACCGCCGATGAGCTCGCGCGCCGGCGCGGTGTCGTCGTGACGAACGAGGTCGGGCTGGGCATCGTGCCGGCGAACGAGCTGGCGCGCACGTTCCGCGACGTGCTGGGGGCCGTCAACTCGACGTTCGCGGCGCGTGCCGAGCGTTCATTGCTGATGGTCGCGGGCCGCACGCTCGAGTTGAAGCAGGCTTGAGCATTCGCTCGCTGCGAGCGGCGGTGTCCTTCCTTACGGTGCTGCCCGTTGCCAATCCGGACGGAAGTCCCGGAGCGAGGTTGGGCCGAGCCTACTTTCCCGCCATCGGCGCGCTGGTCGGACTCGGAGCCGCCGCCGTGTTCGTGCTGGTCGGCGCCGTGTCGACCCCGCTGCTGGGCGCTGCCGCGGCTGTGGCGACCCTAAGCCTGCTGACGGGAGCCATCCACCTCGATGGGCTGGCTGACTCCGCAGACGGTTTGCTGGGGCGGGGAGACGCCACCCACAGGCTCGAGGTGATGCGCGACCCGCGGCTTGGCTCGTACGGCGTCACGGCCATCGTCGCCGTGGTCTTGCTCGATGTCGCGGCCCTGGCTTCGATGTCTCCGGTGCGCGGCATCGCGGCCCTTGTCATTGCGGGCGCGCTGTCGCGGCTGGCAACCCTGACCGTGATCGCGTTCGTGCCGTACGTGCGCTCGAGCGGACTCGGCGTCGCGGCGTGGGACTCGCGACATCGAGGCCTGGACCTCGCGGTCGGCGTCTTGAGCGCAGGCGCCGCGTGCGCGCTGGACTGGAAGCGAGCGCTGGTCGCCCTGCCATTGGTGGCGCTGACTGCGCTGGCGCTGGCGGTCCTGGCTCGAAGTCGAGTGGGCGGGGCCACAGGCGACGTTTGCGGTGCGACCTCTGAGCTGTGCCAGCTGGCCGTGGTCCTGGTGTTCGCCGTTCGGTGAGCTAGATTGCGGTCAACCGAAGGTAGCCAGGCTCGCGCGTGATGGGCATTGCGAACGCGAAACGATCGGCGGTGAGAGCAAGCTCGAGGTCGGTTGCCGGAAAGCCCGGCCACGCCCCGGTGGTCAGCCTCCGATAGCGGTCGCTCTCGTATAGCGGTTGCAGCAGCCGCTCGATGTCCGGCTCCTCGCCACGGACTATCGCTTCCATGTAAGTGGCGCAGGCATGGTCCTCGGGGTAATCCGCGGAGGCGACGAGGGTCAGGGTCTCCGGTTTTCTTAACAGGCAGGCTTGAACGGTCGCGCGGGCGACGATCAGACTGGCCGCCCAGATGTCACCACTTTCGACCGCCGCCGCAGCCTGTGTTCCCGCCGATGACCTCTGGATGAGAACGCGGTCTCTCAGGTCGGCCTCGCGAATCCTGGTCGGCGAGTTGCTGATCGCGATTCCGGCGACCGGCAGCCCATCTTCCTCAGCACAAAGGACGGCGCCCGGCGTCCGATCCGCGAGCTCGCGTGCCTCGTCGACCGTCCTTACGAGGCGGCATTCACGAGCTCCGCCGGCAAGCGCGTAAGCGCTGACGGTGAAGGCGCGGAGCACGTCGATGACGACAACGGTGCCGCGTGACTGCCGCGCACCTTCGACGCCCGTCGCGTGGATGATGTTCACGTGTCAGGCTCCGTCGGCGGTGAGCAGCCACGAGCGTTCGGCTTCGAGCAGATTGCGGACTGCGGCTCCATGCGCGTGGTCGGACTGCGCCTCCAGCCAGGCCAGACCGTCCCCCAGCACCGCAACGCCATTCCCGTCGCGCTGATCGTGACGGGCGGTCGGCTGCAGTTCGATGACGGAGTGCAGGCAGGCGAGGTTGGGGCCGGCGAGATGCTGCTGATCAACCCTGGCGAGCGGCACACATATCGCGCCGATGTGGCCACGTCGGCCTACCTTGTGTTCGCGGGACTGCCAGGCGTGCGCAGCCGGGCCTGGACCTTGCGACGGAAGGCATAGCGAGCCTTACGGCGCATTCCACAGGGCGACGACGCGGCCGTGTTCTGCGTCGCGAAGAATGTTGAGTGTTGCGACGTCGAGCTGCAGGCCGGCGGCGACCCTGATCTCCGCGCGGATCCATGCGACTGCGATGGCGCGGAGGATGTGGCCGTGCGCGAACGTCATGAGCCTCGCGTCCGCGTGCCTGGCCACAAGCTCGATGAACTCCCGCGCTCGTTTGTAGATTTGCTCCGGCGTCTCGCCGCCGGGACAGCCGTCCTTGTAGACCTCCCAGCCGGGATCCGATTCGTGGATCTGCCTGGAGCTCAAGCCCTCATAGCGACCGTAGTCGACCTCTTGGAGCAGCGGCGTGATGCGCGGCTCGTCGAAACCGGCGAGCTCGGCCGTACGCCGGGCGCGCTGCATGGGACTGGAGTACACGGCGTCGAACTGGATGCCGGCGAGCCTGCGCCCAAGCGCAGCGGCTTCGGCTTCACCTCGGGCGGTGAGTGGGAGATCGGTGGTGCCGGTGTGCTGACCCGAACGACTCCAATCCGTTTCGCCGTGGCGGGCGAGGTAGAGCTCGAGCGTCAGGCGGGCTTGCCCATCATCTCGGGACGGCCAGAGCGAAGCGACCGGCTTGCGCTCTCGATGACCGCACCCGCGCGCACGCGCTGCCCGGGACGGACGCAGACCAGGCCGACCGCGGCCTGGGCGCCCTGGGCCTGGAGCGCTTCGTTCACGGCCACCAGGACGCGGTTGGCGGCGTGTGCCGTGCCGGCCACGTCGGTGTCGGGCAGGATGGCGAGCAGCTGGGGCGGCGTGCGGCCGAGCACGCCCGGCGTGTCGACGTCGCGCACGGTGCTGGCAAGGGCCGCGGCCATTGTCTTCAATGCTTCGTCGGGAGGCAGGGCGCCGTTGACTTCGATCAGCAGGACACCGAGGTTGCGCTGATACCGGTGGGCGCGAGCCAGCTCGTCTTCGAGCACCGGACGAACGAATCGATCGTTGAAGAGCCCGGTCGCCCGGTCGACGATGTGAAGCGGCTCGGCCTGGGGGTCGTCCGCCCGCACTCCGCAGGAGGGACAGAACACCGCACCTTGTGGAAGAGGCGATCCGCACGCCTGACATGTCTGCGCCTCGGGCCGGCGGCGGAGAAAATCGCCAATCGGCATTCGGTAAAGCCTATCAGTCGTGTTCGCCATGCCTTCTTGGACCTCTTAACAGGCTGGGTGGTGCGTGATTTTTTCGAATCGTAAGCTCGATCGCGGTGTGCTGGCGGGGGAGGGACGGCACGGCGGAGGAAGGGAGGGCCCGCCGTGTGGTGCGTTAACTTTGGGCCGCGGACCTCAGCCGACGGCGGCGGCCGACGTCGCGAGCCAGCTCTCCGCCCATTGCGAAACAGCCGCCAGCACCGGCTCGAGCGCGCGCCCACGCGAGGTGAGTCGATAGCTCACACGCACCGGCGGTCCCGGGTCGACAAGCCTTTCCACGAGCCCTTCTGACTCGAGCTCTCGAAGTCTTTCTGTCAGGACGCGATCGCTGATTCCAGGGATGCCCGAGAGCAATTGGTTGAAGCGAGCAGGCGCGGGAATGAGTGCCTTGACGACGGCCCCCGTCCAACGCTTCCCAATCAACTCGATTGCGCGCTGAAACGGCGCGCTGTAGTCGAGGCCCCCTCCGACCATGGGGAGTGATTCTATTCGCTATCGCAAGTCTCCGAAAGGACCGGATGGGTGTTTTCCACAAGTATTTTTTTCCAGCGACAATCAGACCTGGAAATGACAGTACGAGGAGCAGCGTCCAGGGCGCGGCACATGATCAGGTGGCCACGTCAATGAGGTCGCGATGGAGCTGACCGACAAGGTGATAGTCGTGACTGGAGCCGCTCGCGGCATCGGTCGAGCGCTCGCGCGGCGATTCGTGGTGGACCATCCGAAGGCGGTTGTGGTTGCTGATCTCGACGGTGATGGTGCTCAGACCGTTGGTCAGGAGATCGGCGGGAAATCGGTTCAATGCGACGTCTCGCGTGAGACCGACATCGTGCGTCTGGTCCAAGAGGTCGAGGACATTCATGGTCGCATCGACATCTTCTGCTCGAACGCAGGCATAGGGGTGGGCGGCGGTCCAGAGGCAGTCGACGATTACTGGCAGCGCATCTGGCAGGTGAACGTGATGGCCCACGTCTACGTTGCGCGACATGTGCTCCCCGGCATGCTCGCTCGCAAGGAGGGCTACCTGGTCGGAACCGTGTCCGCGGCTGGACTGCTGAACCATATGTTCGCGGCGCCCTATGGAGTGACCAAAGCCGCGGCACTCTCGTTCTTCGAATGGCTCGCGATCGCGCACGGCGACAGTGGCATCCGGGTCTCGTGCCTGTGTCCGCAGGGGGTGAAGACGGACATGCTGGCGCAGGAGCTCAGCCAACTTCGGATCGACTTCCTCGGGGCCGGCGCGCTCGAACCCGAGGTGGTCGCCGACGCGGTGGTCAAGGGCATCGCCGACGAGCGATTCCTCATCCTGCCTCACCCCGAGGTGGCCGACTACTTCCACCGCAAGGCCGATGACTACGACCGCTGGCTGCGGGGTATGCGCCGCCTGCGCCAGAACCTTCTGGACAGCGCCTACTGAGTGCGCTGGTTCGCCCTCGTCATCGGAATCCTTCTTGTCGCGGTGGCCTTCACGGCCGGCACTCGAGTCTCGGACACCCGCGAAGGTTTGATCGCCGAGGTGGTCACGCTCCTCGCCGGGATGGCTGGAGTAATCCTCCTGATCTCTGCGCTCTCGCTGATGAGGAGTCCGAGTGCGGCGGTCACATCCACCCCCGCGGTGCGGGCGGCTCAGCCTCCGAGGCGGCGATCGCGGAACGACATCTGGCTTGGCACCGGCGGAATCGCGCTGGCGATCGTCCTGCTCGCGGGCCTGGCCATGAGCGCCGGGTTCTGGTGGAGCGTCGCCGGGTTGGTTCTGCTGCTCCCGATGATCCTGGGATCCCTCTACCTGTGCGTCAGATTTTTGCGCGCTGATCCCTGAGGGACAGGACCTCTCCCACCAGGTAGAGGGATCCGCAGACGAGGACGTTCCCAGACGCACCGGCGAGCCCCTTGGCCGCCTCGAGCGCCGCACCGGCGGGCCGCTCGGCGTGCGCGCCTGGTCCGTAAATCGATGCCAGGCGCTCCGCTGAGATCGCGTGGCCCTGGGCGCTCTCCGGTTCTGTGCAGACCACAGAATCGGGCTTGAGCGTGCGCAAGGCGCCGAGGAGCTCGACCGGATCGCGCTCGCTCAACATGGCGAAAACCGCGACCAGTCTCTCCGAGCCGATGAGCCGGCGAAGCGAGACCCCGGCCTTCACCATCGCGGCCGGGTTGTGGCCCCCGTCGAGGATCACGCGCGGTCTCCGGGCGATGACCTGCAGGCGCCCCGGCCACCTTGTAGCGGCCAATCCCTCGCGAATCGCCTCCTCATCCAGATCGTCAAGCTGGTGGGCCGCAGCCACCGCGAGCGCCGCATTCAAGGGTTGGTAGTCGCCGACGAGCGGCAGGTATAGATCACGGTGCGCAAACCCAGGTCCGGTCACGCTGAGCAGGTGTCCGTCCCAGCCCCTCGAGTGGGCTTCGACATTGATCTCGCGGCCGAGCCGCCACAGCCCTGAGGACTCGCGCTCGGCTTGCGCCTCCACGATTTCCAGTGCCTCTCCTTCGCACCCCGTGACGACTCGGTTGCCGTGCTTGATGATGGCCGCCTTCTCGCGCGCGATCTCGGCGATCGAGTTCCCGAGATACTTCTGGTGGTCCAGGTCGACGTTGGTGATGACCGCGACCCCGAGATCAAGCGCATTCGTGGCGTCGAGGCGGCCGCCGAGTCCGACCTCGCACACCAGCCTGTCCGCCCGCGGGGCCAGGTATGCGAGCGCCATCGCGGTGAGCATCTCGAACTCAGTCGCTGGACCCATCTCCGAAGCCACGGCCTCCAGGGTTGGCATCAACTCTTCGAGCGTGCTCACGAATTCGTCTTCGCGGATGGGGTGACCGTCGACCTCGATCCGCTCCGTGTAGGAAATGAGATGAGGCTTGGGCATGAAGCCGACACGGTGTCCCGCGGCGCGAAGGATCGCGGTGAGGCACGCCCCGGTCGAACCTTTGCCATTCGTGCCGGCGATCAACGCTCCCTTCAGGCCGCGATCGGGTGCGCCGAGGCGGTCGAGGATCGCGCGCGTGCGTTCCGTGCCGAGCTTCATCGCGAAGCGGCCTTGCTTCGAGATGAAGTCGAGCGCTTCCTGGTATGTCAACGTCTCAGCCCCGGCGCCGGAGCTCAGCCTCGAAGGTGTTCTTGATCAGCATCGCCCGCGTCATCGGCCCGACTCCCCCCGGGTTTGGCGTCAGCCAGCCTGCAACCGCATCGACACCGGGCCCGAGGTCGCCGACCTGGCGTCCACCGACCGAGTTCGTGCTCACATCCACCACGACCGAGCCCGGCTTGACCATCTCCCTGCTGATGAGGTTGGCGTGCCCCGCAGCGCAGACGAGGATGTCCGCCGCCTTCGTGTGATTCGCAAGACCTTGCGTCCGCGTGTGGCATACCGTCACTGTCGCGTTGCGCTTCAGGAGCAGCAGCGCGGTCGGTTTGCCGACGAGGTTGCTGCGACCCACCACCACCGCGTTCGCACCCTCGATCTGGATGCCCGATCGCTCGAGCAGAAGAACGATGCCGGCCGGGGTGCAGGGCTCCACGCCACCAGTGAATCCAAGGGCCACGAGTCCCGCGTTGATTGGATGAAAGCCATCGACGTCCTTGATGGGGTCGAGCGCCAAGACCACCTGCCGCATGTCTATGTGCTTTGGCGTCGGCTGCTGGATGAGGATCGCGCTCACCGAGTCGTTCCGATTCAGGGTCTGGACCACCGCGAGGAGCTCTTCTGTGGTCGTGCTCGACGGGAGCCGGTGGTCTTCTGATTCGATGCCGACGTTTCGCGCGTTGCGCTGCTTCAGAGCGATATAGGTTGCAGACGCAGGGTCATCTCCGACGAGGACCGTCGCGAGGCGAGGGCGTGAGCCGCCACGTGCGACGCGGTCGTTGACGGCCTTGGCGACCTCCTCATACACCTGCTTCGCGACAGCCTTGCCGTCGAGGACGCGCGCGGTCATTCGAGTCCTAGGTCGCGGCGAGCCGCTTCTGCGACGATCCGCATCACCTCGCGGAGGTCGATCCCTGACTCGCGGGCAATCCGCCGGCAGTCCTCGTATTCGGGCGCGACGTCGACGGCTCGGCCGTCGAGCTCTTTGACTTTGACCCTCGACGGGCCGATCGGTGTCTTGACCTCGATGATCCGCCGCTCAGCGATCACCCGCCGCACCGGGGTGAGGCGCTGCCCAAGCGTCGTGCTGTGACGCAGCAGGTGATCGCTGAGGCGGGCCACGAGCTCCGGAGGTGACATGACCGTCAGCACATGGCCGGGCCGTCCTTTCTTCATCAGCGCGGGGACGATCGTTACGTCGAGCGCGCCGGCGGCCATGAGATCTTCAGCGAGCGCCGCGATGAGATTGGGCGCCATATCGTCGAGGTTCGTCTCGAGCAGCGTGACTCCGGTTTCTCGGGCAACCTCCTCGCCGATCCACACCGCAAGGGCGTTGCCCGGCGCGGTGTGCGCGCCGATTCCGTAACCGACGCGACGAAGCGTCATCGCCGGCCGTTCGAACGTCGCCGCCACGGCAAGGATCGCCGCCCCGGTTGGCGTCACCAGCTCCCGCGTCTCGCCGCTTGGCTGAAAGACCGCGCCAGTGCCTTCGAGGACTCGCAGGCTCGCCGGTGCGGGCAGAGGCATGCCGTTCTTGCGCCCGCTTGGTGCCGGAAGCGGCGAGGCGTACACACGATGCACGTCGAGGGCATGCAGAAGCCAGAACGCTCCGACCACGTCGACGAGCGTGTCTGCGCCGCCAAGCTCGTGCAGATGCGTCTCCTCCACCTTTGCGTCATGGACTTGGGCTTCGGCGCGGGCCAGGCGATCGATCGCATCCAGGGAGGGCGCCTTCACGATGTCAGGCGCGTCGGAGTCCTCGATCGCATGGCGCAGGGCAGGCACGGTGCGCGGCGTCCGCTCCGTGATTCCGACCAGCACCCGCGTACCCCCCGCGTGGCCGCGATTCTCGTGCCTGACCTCGATCTTGACTTCATCACCAAGCCGCAGCGCCTCGAGCGTCGCATCGAGAACGGCACGGTCCGCGCCGCCGTCGATCAGCGCCCCGAGCGCCATGTCGCCCGAGATGCCGGAGAAGCAATCGAAGTAAGCGATGGTCATGCGCGCGTCCTATTAATACGTATGGCCGCGGCCTCGATGGGCTGCATGCTCGCGGGGCGCTTGGCGACGCGCACGGAAACGGACTCGACGCGGGGCAGCGCAAGGACACGCTGGGCGATCGCCAAGGCCAGCGATTCGAGCAGCTTGCGCGACTCTCCTTCGATCACTTCACGGGCGACCGCCCTGACCGCCGTGTAGTCGACGGTGTCCGCCAGCCGGTCGGTCCGCCCCGCCTCGGCGAGGTCCGCCTCTAGCTCGATGTCGACCTTGAACTCCTGTGGCTGCTCGCGCTCCGCCGTCCGCACGCCGTGACGGCCCTGGAAGGACATCCCGCGCAGCTCGACCCGATCCATGCCGCCAATTGTCGGAAATAAACTGATTCGCGGTGATCTACGCCCGCGTCGAGGTCCGGCCGGCGACCGAGGACGACCTCGAACCGATCAACGAGATCTACAACCACTACGTCGTCCAGTCGCACTACACGTTTGACCTCGAACCCTTAGAAATGGGCTCCCGCCGCGACTGGTTCAGCCATTACGGCACGAGCGGACGCTACCGGCTTTTCGTGGGGCTCGAAGAAAATCACTTGATCGGTTATGCGTGCAGCAGCCGTTTCCGTCCCAAACCCGGTTACGAAACCTCTGTCGAGACCAGCATCTACCTGGCGCCGGAGGCGATCGGCAAGGGCGCCGGTTCGAGGCTCTACGAGGCGCTCTTCAAGTCGCTCGACGACCAAGACCTGCATCGCGCCTACGCCGGTATTGCGCTTCCCAACCCGCAGTCGATCGGGCTGCACGAAAGATTCGGCTTCAAGCGCGTGGCGCTCTACACCGAGCAGGGACGCAAGTTCGGCCGCTACTGGGACGTGGCCTGGTTCGAGAAACCGCTGGGAGGCGAGACGGGCGCCTAACCTCCGCCTGGCGGCGGCGACTGGTTGCCGACGTTGAAAGTAGCGTTGCCGATCTGGATCGTGGTCGCCTTGATGCTGCCGTCCGCCTGACGTGTCCCAACGATTGTCACGGTGAGGGTGTCCTTCAAGTCGCCGGTGTTGCCAACGACCTGCCGCGAGATCTGCACCGTGGGGTCAAACGCGACCTTGACGTCGCAGTTGGGGTTGGTGATGGTAAGCGTGCTGGAGGTGAGACCGGTGATGGTGCCAGTGGCCACGGCGCGGCTGCCCGGTGATGGAGTCGGGGCGCCTGGGCTCGGACACACGGCTGCACCACCGCGACCTCCACCGAGGCCTGCGCCGGCAACATTGCCGCCTCGGCTGTTCTGCGTGGTCTGGCCGGTCGTGTTTGCGCTGACGTTGTTGTGCCCGATCTTGTAACCGCCGTAGAAACCTCCGAGGATTCCCACGACTAACAGCAAAGCGACTACGTAAACCTTCACGCTCTCACTCCTTCACTCGTATCTGAGGGCTTCGATCGGGTGCAGCCGTGCCGCCCGGTTGGCTGGATAGATACCGAAGAAAAGTCCGATGGCCACAGACACGGAGAACGCCAGCACGACCGACGGCACCGAGACGATCGGCGTCGGGAAGTTGGAGCTCGCGATGGCCGGGATGTTGGGCGCCTGGTTGGCAAGCAGCGCTCCGACCGCGATGCCCAGCGCTCCTCCGAGGCCGCTTAGCACCATCGCTTCGATCAAGAACTGGATCAGGATGTCGCGGCGACGGGCGCCGATCGCCTTGCGGATGCCGATCTCGCGCGTCCGCTCCGTGACTGTGACCAGCATGATGTTCATGATTCCGATCCCTCCGACCACCAGCGAAATGCCGGCGATCGCGCCGAGCACAAGTGTCAGCGCGGTGGCGATCGAGTTGGCCTGGGTCAGGATGTCCTGCTGGCTCTGCAGCTGAAAATCCGCCTGCGTTGGATCGGAGATCTGGTGGCGCTGCAAGAGGATCGTCGTGATCTCGGTCTCGGCCTGCGTCACGACCGAGGGTGATGATGCCGAGGCGACGATCTGGCTGATAACCTTGCCCCGCGCGCCAGTCAGGTAGGCCCAAACCGTCGTGATGGGTGCCACCACGACGTTGTCCTGCGAGCCCAATCCGGTGCCGCCCTTGCTCGCGAAGACGCCGATGACGCGGAAGCTCTGGCGGCTGATCTTGATCGTCTGGCCGATCGGATCGGTCGAGCCAAACAGGTTGTCGACCACGGTCTGACCCAGCACAACGACCCGGTGGCGCGCGTTCACGTCGTCATCGGTGAAAAACGATCCCTGCGCCAGGGTGTAGTTGCGCACGGTTGGAAACGCGGGTGTTGTTCCGGTCGTGGGCGCGAAGTAGTTCTGGTTGCCGTAGGTGATCTGACCGCCAGACTGCGCAATCGGGATCGCAGCCACGACATCGGCCGCCTGCTGCCGGTTGTTGATCGCATCGACGTCGGCTTGAGTGAGGGTCTGGCCGGTGCCGAAGCCCTGTGAGACGCCACCCGTGCCGCGAGCGTTGGACGGATAGACATAGATCACGTTGGCGCCGAGGGACTGGACCTGGTTGTTGATCTGCACGCTCGCGCCGTTGCCGACCGCGACGAGGAGGATGACCGCCGTGACGCCGATGAGGATTCCGAGCGTGGTCAGCGCGCTGCGCAGGCGGTTGGCGAGTAGGCCGTTGCCCGCAATGCGTAGGGCTTCGAACAGGTTCATGCGGCGCTCATCGCGTCGCGGACGATTCGACCGTCGCGCAGCTCGACCACTCGCTTGGCGAAGCGCGCGATGTCCTGCTCGTGCGTGATCAGGATGACGGTGCGGCCACGCTCGGCATTCAGGTTGGCGAGCAGCCGCATGATCTCGACGCTCGAGACGCTGTCCAGGTTTCCGGTGGGCTCGTCGGCGAGCAAGATCGCGGGGTTGGTTACCAGCGCCCTCGCAATCGCAGCTCGCTGCTGCTGCCCGCCCGAGAGCTCGGTCGGCTGGTGGTGGACGCGATCTGCGAGTCCGACCGATCCAAGCGCCTCGCGCGCACGCTCCGTGCGTCCCCGCTCGCCCGCATACACGAGCGGCATTTCCACGTTGTGCAGGGCGCTCGTGCGCGGGATCAGGTTGAAGCTCTGGAAGACAAACCCGATCTTCCGATTGCGGATGCGCGCAAGCTGGTCGTCGTCGAACTTGGCGACGTCAGTGCTGTCGAGGAGGTACCGACCGCTGGTCGGGACATCGAGGCAGCCCAGGATGTTCATCAACGTGGACTTGCCCGAGCCGCTCGCGCCCATGATCGCGACGAACTCGCCTTGCCCTATGTGCAGGTCGATGCCCTGAAGCGCCGGCACCTCCAGCCTGCCCATGCGGTAGGTCTTGGTGACGCCTTCGAGGGTGATCATCCTCTGACCTGGACGCCGCCACCGCCGCCGAGACCACCGCCCCCGCGTGTGTTTCCGGTGCCAGAGGCGGCCTTGACCGTCGGGATGACCACCTGCTCGCTTTCGTTGAGACCACCTGTCACTTCAGTGAACTGGTCGCCCACGACGCCGGTCTCGATCGGAGTCTGGACCTGCTGGCCGCCGGCGTAGACGTTGACGAAAGCTTGTCCGGCGACGTGGCTGATGGCGAGGTTGGGGACGACGATCGCATTGGTTGCCTTGCTGACAGTGACCGCGGCGTTCGCCGTCATGCCCTGCTTCAGGGCCTTGTTGGTCTGGTTCAGCGCGATCGTGACGTAGTAGTTCACGACGCCGCTGGCGTTGGTGGCGGCGGTGGCGACCGCAATGACGTGGCCGCTGATCGTCAGGTTGGCGACCGCGTCGAAGGTCACCTGCGCGTCCTGGTTGAAGGCAAGCCTGGAGGCGTCCGATTCGGCGAACGGGATCACGACGTCCATCCCGCTGACGTCGCCGATCACCATGAACCCGGTCGACGCGCTGCTTGTCGGCAGGGGCGCCTGCGTGCCCGGAGCCTCTGCGGTGGTTCCGCCGCCAGGCGAGACGCCTTCACCGACCACGCCATTGATGCTGTTCACCTCGCCGTCCATCGGAGCGACGAGGGTCGTGTTGTTGAGGTTCTGCTGGGCGGTTTGCAAGGCGGCCTGCGCGCTCGCGACCTGCGCCCTCGCGGACGCGATCTGATTCGGCTTCGTCTCGGTCTGAGTCCTGAGCTGGTCCTGGGCGCTGGTCAGCGAGGCCGCGGCCTGATTGATGCTGCGCTGGCCCGTCGCCCGGTCGGTCTGCTGCTTCGCCGTGTCCACGTTTACCTTTGTCTGGTCGGCGGTGACCTGCGCCGTGTCGACATTCACCTTGCCCTGGTCGAGCGCAACGGCGGTTTGCGCGGAGGAGACCGCGGTGTACTCGGCGAGGCACTGCGCCGAGTAATTCGCAAAGGCCACCCCGGCGCAGCTCGCGTCGCCATTGAACGTGGCCAACGCCGTGCCGTAGGTCGCCTTGTCTTTGTTGAGCTGGAGCAGGTCGTTCTGATAGGTGAGATTGAAGCTGAGCGTCTGCTGATCCAGCGTCAACTGGTTCTGGTCCGCGGCGACCTGGTTCGCGTCCTGGGTGTTGGTCAGGTTGACCTGAGCGACGGTGTCGTTGTACGTCTGCTGCGCGCTCGCCACATTGTTCTGAAGCTCCGTGACCTGGTTTTGTGTCACCGGGGTCACAACGGCCTGCAGGTTGGCCTGGGCGGTCGCGACGTTGGCCGCGGCCTGATCGACCGCGTTCTTCTGGGCGCTCGACTCGATGGCCGCGAGCTTCTGGCCGGCCGATACGTGATCTCCAACGTGGACGTCGATCTCGGTGAGGGTGCCGGCGACCTTGAAGTTCACGTTGGATTGAAGCTGCGGCTCGACATTGCCGGAGCCGCTGATCGTCGAGGTGACGGTTCGCCGCGCGACCGTGTAGATGTTCAGCGAGCTGGCAGTGTTCTTGCCCGACACGAACATGTCGCGATAGATCAGCGTGCCGAGCACAAGGGCAATGATGGCCAGCCCGGCCACGATGATTCGCGTCCTGTTCAGAAATCCAACTATCACTTCACTCCTCCACGGTCACGGATTCACCAGCTCAAATCGCCGAAAGACCAGCCACCGGCCGACCCAAAGCGCGTGACGACGGCAAGCCCGAGGCCCGCCATCGCCAATGCGGCAAATGCAAAGACGCCGGCGTAAGGGATGACCGCGAGGTCGAAAACCACCAGCGCGCCCGCGAGGGCGGCGATGAGCGGGTGCACGCTCGCCAAACCCAGACGGCGGCGCAAGAGGCGCCCGATCGCAAGAGAGATGCAGGCGACCCCGAACAGCGCGGCGATCAACGCGGTGAACAAGACGATCGGGACGATCGCTAGGAACACCAACGTGAACCGCAGCAGCGTGATGGCCGCGAGCGTCAAGAGGATCATCACAAGACCAGCACCCAGTGCGATCTCCGCACCGTGACTTCCCTCCAATCGGTCGACCGCATTCCGAGCGCGTGTCGGGAACACGACCAGACCGGCCAGCGCAAGGAGGACCAGGCCGGCCCCGCTGCTCAAAAAAGCACGCACGGCCTGGTACGGGTTGAGCGGACCAAGCCCGCCGATCGGCGAATCGAAGGTGAATCGGTCGCCGATCTGGCTGCGATCGAATGCAACCGTCTGGGATGCCGGTGTCGCAGGGAGTCCGCTTCTCACGACCACGCTGCCGGTGAATGCCTGCGTCATGGGGTTTGGCGACCTGCCGCCGGCCGCGATGTCCGCAACGGCGAGCAGAATGCCGGCGGCGGCAAGCGCTCCGATGAGCAGCGGCCAACCCCAGCGCCGAAGCCGGCGCGGCGGCCCTTCACTCACCGGCTGGGCGGCGGCCGGCAAGGCCGCCCGGTGCGAGGCGGACGAGGATGGAGAGGTGATAGGCGGCGATGGCGGTGAGGGCGATCAGCGCCAGCAGCAGCAGGACGTCCACGCGCGGAATGGTCGGCAGAGGGCCCGACCCGGAGCCCCAGCCCACGAGACCCTGCAGGTCACCGAAGATGCCCGACGCGACCGTCGTGAGGCCGTCGAGGCCCGAGAGGTACCAAAGGATGAACATCGCGAGGATGGACTCCGGCACCAGAAGCGTCCACGCGCGCCGATAAGCGACGCGCGACGGCGCAATCGAGCGCATGACTCCCACGACCAGCGAGTCGGGTGGGCGCGGCGAGGTCAATGCTCGCAGCCGGAACGGAAGCGAGATCGCTTGCTCGTGCTGGCGGCGGCAATCGGCGCAGCCGGCCAGATGCTCGCGTACGGAGGTTGCGAGGCGGGGATCATCGCGCGTCAGCTCCCCGTCGGCATACGGCTCGAGCAGGGTCCGCGCGCGCGAACACGTGAGGCTTTTGATCTCGCTCACAGGGTTACCTCCGCATCAGCGAGCGAGTTGCGGAGCTGGGCCCGCGCTCGGTGCAGGCGCGATTTGATCGCAGGCACGGAGAGGTTGAGGCTGCGGCCCACCTGCTCGAGCGAAAGGTCTGCGTAGTAGTGAAGAAGGATCGGCAAGCGATAAGCGGGATCGAGCTGGGCGAGCGCCTGGAGGAGCGCAGGGTCGTGCTGGCGGTGCGCCTCGCCATCAGGGGTCTCTTCTGAAAGCTCGACCGGGAGGGGCACACGCTTGCGGCGGTAGTTGATTGCGGCGTTGGCCGCGAGCTTCCAGAACCAGGGCTCGAAAGGTCGCTCTAGGTCGTAGCGAGCCAGGTTGCGGTACAGCTTGACGAAGATCTCCTGCGCGAGGTCATGCGCCTCCTCCATGTCGCGCAGGTGCTGGTAGGCGAAGCCGTACACCCTGCGTTGGAGGCTCCGGACCAGCTGCTCAAACGCATCGAGGTCGCCACCGCTCGCCTCGTGGACGAGCTGGACGGCCGAGAGCACCTTGGCGCGGGGAAGCTCGCCCATGCGGCGCGGATCCAGGGCCACCTCGGTATGCATCAACCGGAGTTACACGCTTTTCGACTTCAGGGTTTCGGGGAATCCGCCGTGAATTTGCTGTGACCTGAAACTTGACGCCATCCGTCCAGGGTCGGTATATTCCATTCGGAATATGTCGGAAGCGAGTATTGACGTCTCTCCGCTGGCGTTGTCCATCCTCCAGCTGCTGGACGAGCGGCCGATGCACCCCTACGAGCTCGCCGCGACCATGCGCGAGAGGCACCAGGACGAGTTCATCCGGCTCAACTTCGGGTCGCTCTACCACACGGTCGACATGCTCGAGCGAAACGGCTGGATCCTTCCCTTGGAGCGGGAGAAGGAAGGGCGGCGGCCCGAGCGAACGGTCTATAAGCTCACCGACTCAGGACGCGAGGTCTTGATTCAGGTTGTCGGCGATATCGTCGCCCGGCCGCGTCGCGAGTATCCGCACTTTGCCGCCGGCCTGATGTTCATGCATCACCTCGGGGCGGCGCAGGCGGCAGCTCACCTGGAGACGCGCGAGGCAGCGCTTGGGGCGACCATCGCCAAGCTCTCGCGAATCCTGGACGAGCTGCAGGCGCATGGCCTCATGCGTCTCGCGCTGATCGAGCTGGAGCACAAGATCGCGATGCTCGAAGCGGAGCGCAAATGGGTTCGCAAGATCGCGGACGAGATATCGGAAGGACGGCTGGAGTGGAGCACCGGTACGGTGCACGGCCTTGAAACATTGAGGAGAAGACATGGCACAGGCGCGCACTAATCCGTGGCTGGTTCTGCTGGTTTTGACCACGGGATTTTTCATGATCCTGCTGGACACCACGATCGTGAACGTGGCGATTCCGGCGATGAGCACGGGACTCAACACCACGCTCGATCAGATCCTCTGGGTCCTCAACGCCTACATCCTCGTCTACGCGGTGCTGCTGATCACGGCCGGTCGCCTCGGTGACCTGTATGGACAGCGCAACCTTTTTGCAATCGGGCTCTTCGTCTTCACGGTCGCATCCGCCCTGTGCGGCTTCTCACAGAACCCCACACAGCTGATCGGGGCTCGCATCTTGCAAGGGGTTGGCGGCGCGCTGCTGACACCGCAGACGCTGGCCATCCTGACCACGATCTTTCCGCCGGAGCGCCGCGGCGCGGCATTCGGTGTGTGGGGTGGCGTGGCCGGCCTGGCAACGCTGGCCGGACCCACCATCGGCGGCGCGATCATCACCTACATAGACTGGCGGTGGATCTTCTTCATCAACGTGCCGATCGGGATCGCGGCGTTGATCGCAACCTTTCTGATCATCCCCGACCTTCGCCCGGGCCGACACCACGGTTGGGACTTCGTCGGCACCGCGGTCGCGACCGCCGGACTCTTTGCGATCGTGTTCGGCCTGATCGAGGGTCAGCGCTACAGCTGGGGCCAGATCGAGTCGTACCCGATCACGATCCCCGAGCTCATCGGTGCGGGCGTTGTGCTGATGGTCCTGTTCGTCATCTGGGAGCGCTTCCAGGCCGAGCCGCTTGTGCCGCTGTCGCTGTTTGCCGACCGCAACTTCACGGTCGCCAACTGGATCGCCGCCGCGATCAGCTTCGGCATGCTCAGCGCATTCCTGCCCATCACCATCTACCTCCAGTCGGTGCGCGGCTTCTCCGCGCTTGTCGCCGGCCTGACCCTGGCGCCGATGTCGCTGACATCCATGTTCACGGCGCCGTTTGCCGGTCGTCTCTCGGACCGCATCGGTGGCAAGTACATCCTCATGACAGGCATCGCCCTATTCACCACCGGGATCGGGCTGATCGCGTACATCGCGGGACCCGACTCGACCTGGATCAACTTCCTGGTGCCGGCGATCATCGCCGGGGCGGGCATCGGGATGACGTTTGCGCCTATGACGACGGTCGCCATGCGGAACATCGAGCCGCGCGTCGCTGGTGCGGCATCCTCAGTCCTCAACACGATTCGTCAGCTCGGCGCCGCGATCGGCAGCGCGGTGATCGGTGCCATCCTGCAGAACCAGCTCGCAAGCACGCTGCACAGCCAGGCGGTCGCCCACGCGAAGGACCTGCCGCCCGCGTTCCGCGACTCATTCATCGCCGCGTTCACCTCCGTGTCGTCGAAGGGCTTCGAGATCGGAACTGGCGAGGCAGGAGCCAGGCTTCCCAGCAACATTCCTCCCGCGGCGGCGAGTCAGATCGTGGCCGTCGCCCACGACGTTTTCGTCTTCGCGTACATCGACGCGATGAAGGCGACCTTCGTCGTGCCCATCGCGTTCCTGGCCTTCACCGCCGTGACCGCCCTGTTGATTCGAGGCCGCCTGCGAGCAAGCTCGACCGCTGCGACGGAGCCGGAGGAAGAGCTGAGAGCAGCGGCCGGCTAGAGGCGCCCTCCGGTCAAGAGCTTCAAGGCGGCAAGGAGAACCGCTGCTCCGATGAATGCGACGACGATGCTGCCGAAGAATCCGACGCTGCCGCTCGCACCGAAGAAGGTGCTCAGGACGAAACCCCCGATGATCGCCCCCGCAACGCCGACCACGATATCGGCGAGGCAGCCGAAACCCCGTCCGGCGACGACGCGGGCGGCGATCGCGCCGGCGATCAGGCCGACCACGATCCAGGCCAGCCATGAACCGGGCTCGAGGTTGAGGCTCGTCGCGAGCACGGCCGCGGCGATCACTTCCGAAGCCACTCCGCAATCATCGCAAAGGCCTCATCGCTGCCGACGTCGTTGAAGGGTTCGTGATAGCGGCCTTGCAGAAGGTGTAGCTCGCTCATCAGCGGGGCTTTGGCGTTCAGCTCCCGGCTGCCCACCGGGTCGATCAACCGATCGTCGGTCCCGGCCAGGATCAAGAAGGGAATCTTGATCTCGCCTGCGCGGTCAAGGCTTTCGGCTGCCGCGCTCTGCCACTCGCCGTAGAGGCGGCTCGAGATCTTGCTGTGGACGAGCGGGTCCGTGCGATACGCCTCCACGATCTCCGGGATCCGTGAGACGGTGCCGGGGTCCACCTCGTTGCTCATGGTGAGCTTGGGCGCAACTTTGGACAGCACCATGGCGAGGCTTGCCTTCCAGGCGGGGACCTTGACCTTCAGCTTCAACGCCGGGCTGGACAGGATGAAGCGCTTCGCATTCGGTACTCTGCCGCCGAGCACCGTGCTCAGCATCACCACCCCGCCAAATGAGTGGCCGAGCGGCACGACCTCGCTGGATGCCTGCGTCTCTACGTGCTTCACGAAATTGGCGGCGTCATCGGTCCACTGCTCCCATGAGTCGATGTGGCCGCGCTGGCCGTCGCTCTTGCCGTGCCCGCGCAGGTCGATCGCGTACGTCGCGATCTGGAACTTCGCCATGCCGCGCGCTAATCGCTCGTAACGTCCGCTGTGCTCGCCAAGTCCGTGCACGACCGCCAACGTCAGATTCGCCGCCGACACAGGCCATGCTCGATAGGCCAGCTTTGTTCCGTCGGCGCAGCTGATGCAGCCTTCGGTGACTACTCCGGTCTCAGCCGCCAAGGTGCCCGAATCCACGCAAGATCTTCAACGCTTCTTGCTCGGCCTCGAGCAACGTCGGCGCATAGGCGCGGATGCCGCACAGCGCATACGCCCACTCGGGGCTGGGCGGGCCCTGGGAGTGCAGCCGGAAGGCAGGCGGATAGAAGAAGATGCGCTCGCCCTGGACCTTCTTGATTACGGGTCGCTTCGCCAGCACGTCCTCGAGCGACTGTCCGCCGGGCAATCTCCCCGACTCGAAGTCGAGGCGCCGCAGCTTGGCCAGCGGGTGATCTTCGTCTCGGATCGAGGTGCGAATCCCGTACTCGGCGCTCAGGTCGCGCATGAAGATGGTGATGATCAACGCGTCAGTTTCATCCCCTGCCATCTTTACGAAGCCGGCCGCGCTCAGCCCACGGGCTTCTGCGTTCTTGAGGTGGCGGAAGAACTCCATCTCGAAAAGACTGCGCGATTGCGAGCTGGCGACCCAAGGCGCGCCGCTCCGCCATACACGCGCGCTTCCGAGCATGTCGAACTGCGCGTGCAGCCTTTCGAGACGGTGTTCGGGAAGGCCGTACAGCTGGAAATGAAGGACTCGAGCCACCGCATGGTAAGCCTACGCGTCAGGAAGGCGGCGTTGCCGCAGTTCGCGCCACCCTCATCGCCTCCTCCTGCCAGGGCGGCGCGGTGACTCTGACCGCGAGCCGGTCCGAGCCGGCGGCGAGCAGGAAATCGCCGCGATTTGCGGCCTCCATGAATGCTCGCTGGTGAGGGCTGAGGTGGAACGCGTCCTGCAACTTGGCGGCTTCGCCCGGACGCTGAGCGCCGAAAAAGACCATCGCCGGGTTGGTTGCCACGACGGAGCCCTGGTCTGAGCTGAGCAGGTCGCCGGGGTTCTGGGTTGCGAAGACGAGCGACCCGTCATATTTGCGAATCCTGCGCGCCAGGCTCACCACAAAACGTCGAATCGTCGAGTCCTCGAAGAGGAGCCCGAGCTCGTCCACGACCAGCATGCGGCGCCGATCCTTGCGCTTGATGCGGGTCCACAGCGCTTCGGCGAGCAGGAAATGGACCGGTGCGACCATCTCGTCACGCAACTCGCGCATCCCAAATACCACGATCGGCGCCTCGAGGTCGACGTTCGTCGCGGCGCTGAACATCTGGCCGAGGCTGCCATGCACCCAGCGGTGAAGAATGACGGCCACACGGGCGTTGCGTGGTACGCGGTCCGCAACATCACCCAGGACGGGTTGCGCAACCTCGTCGTAGGTCTGTCGTACAGCGCCTTCGACGAGCGCGCGCTCGGCCTCGTCAAGCCCACCACAGAGGCACGCGCACAGATCGACGGCGTCCGCAGCCGCGGGTCCGAGCCAGCCCTCGTCACGCCGGTCAGACGGTCGTAAATCGAGCACGTTGAGCGCGTGCCCTGATCCGAGCGCAAGCCGGACGTCTACCCCACCAAGCTCCAGGGCCAGGTTTCCGTATTCGTGTTCTGGATCGACGATGTACACCTGGATGCCACGGCCGAGCGCGCCCATGGCAAGGGTGGACAGCAGGTAGGTCTTGCCTGCTCCGGAATGCCCGAAGACGCCGATGTTCGCGTTCGCGTAGCGGCTTTGGTCGAAGGTATCGATGAGGACCGGCGCGCCGGTGGCTCTGTTGCGGCCGATGAAGACGCCGGCGGCCTCTTGGAGATCCGGCTCATGCCACGGAAAGAAGGTGACAAGGGCGGTTGAATCGAGGACACGCTTCCGCTGCAATCGATCTTCGCCACCGGGTTGCGTCGCGACATATCCGTCTAGCATGCGGAAAGTGCATGGCTGCAGCTGGCAGAGAATCGCCTGGGCGGCGGACTCGATCCTCCGAGAACCGAGCTCGAGCTGGGCGATTGTAGGAGCGGTTAGAGACAGATAGACGGAAACGTGAAAAGCCTTGTCCTGGCTGGAAGCCAGGCGGCGTTGCAGGTCCTCAGTGTTCGGCAGAGCGCCCGCAAGTGAGGGATCCGCGATACCGCCATTCGCGCCGACCAGCTGCGTCGCGCGCATGTTGATCAGCTGACGCTGGAGGTAGCTGACGATCCAGGCCGCAGGGAGCGGAACTGCATGCCAAGCGAGGCTGACTCCAAGACGGGGAGGCAGGAGCCGGAAGAGCCATCCGGGGTCGAGGTCGGTACCCGGAAGGCGTTCGACGTACCAGGCGCGGCTGAAGCCGCGCGAGTTCTGGAAACACGAGGTCAACTCACGGCCGAACGCGATATCCGCCGGTGGTTCGAGAGCGGTGATCTGGATTCCCATGTCTGTGAGGGCGGCTTGCACTCGCGAACAGTGCCCGGCATCTGTTGTGAGCGATGTAGTGACGCGGTGGGATGAGTGGGAGCGTCGGATCTCTTCCGCAAAACACATGTCAGCCCCGCGCATGTCCTCGTAACCGGACGGAATCGCGGACGTGAATCCTTCTGCTTGGCCCGATCCCGGCTCCACATCGATCACCACCTGGAGGGGAGCATCCAGGCTGTCGAGCAAGCGCCGAAATCCGTTGAGCCATCGCCGACGATCGTCCTCCGCGGCGCCGGCAAACCCGATCGTCGCTGTTGTTATCACCCTCATCCGGGCGGGTGCGGTCCAGAGCGCGGCAGGCTCGCGCCGCCCGACGCGGATCATCGAGTCTTGCGCAAGAGGCGCGAAATCAGGCGTGGACGATTCCACCGCACGCGGTAGGTCGCGACAAAGAAGACCGCCACATCGAACAGCCAGCCGTCCACCGCTCTCGCACGCCACCGACCCCAGGCTGCAACGACGCCGACGATGAGCAGAACAATCGCGGCGGCTGCGCGGATCGGGATTGAAGCCCACTGGGCGGACCAAAGCGAGAATGCAGCGAGCAGCGCGACGACGAGGTACGCGAGCCTGGTCGGGGTCAGACCGTAAAGAAGTTTGTCCTCCAGGTCGACGTCAAGCGGAATGCGTGCGGGCATGGAACCAAGCTATGCAGCCGCAGGGCCGATTTGAACCCAGGGTGTTAATCGCTCGAGACCCTTAAAATCGACAGTCGATCCCCACCGGCGCGCTCGCGTAGCTCAACTGGCAGAGCAGGGGACTCTTAATCCCAAGGTTCAGGGTTCGACTCCCTGCGCGAGCACCATCATGTTGTGCAAGTTCCGCTGACAGGTCTCAAAAGGCCTTCGGCTGATGCGTTACACACCTTCGGCTGATTCGTCACAACTACGTCGGCTGATTTGTCACGCTCCCGCGACCATCATGTGCGAGCACCATCATGTAGCCCCTGCTACCCGACATCGATCTAGATGTTGCGGGTGGTCTGCCAGGTGCATCACAGTCGCGGCATTTGACGGCTACGTTTGACAGCTTCGCCCCGACACGCAGTGACCTGTCGGAGATGTTTGACATTCCACCTATTGGTACGAGCGGCGTGTAAGTCCTCACCTTCAGACTTCGTCTCTATTTGTCCGCCTTAGTCGGTTCTTATCGGGAGGTAGCAGTGAGCAGTCCGGCCATCACCGCTTTCGGAGTTATTGCGCTCACTTTCATGATGGCCATGTACGCATTCGAGCGCCGACATCCCAGCTTTGTGCTTGCCTTCGCAGTGGGGTGTCTCCTATCAAGCGCGTACGGCTTCATGTCTGGGGCTTGGCCATTCGGCGTGGTGGAACTGGTCTGGACAGGAGTGGCCGCGCGACGTTACTTGGAGGTCAGGGCACGGCGGTCGGCGAATTAGAGGCGACCGCAGGCTCCAGTGCAGATCGAGTTGTCACCAGTCGGAACGCCAGGGCTGGCGCCGCTAGAGCGAGGTACTGACTCAAGAAGTCCTACCCGGCGACGAACATCCCGGCGAGGACCGCTTCGCCTTCACCCTCAGCGGTAAGCACGACGTCCGCCTCGCCCGCGATCGGATCGCGAGTAACACCGAATTGGATCCAGGCGCAACATTCGCGCTCCAGGTCAATCAGTTTGATGAGGGCGTCGGCGGCGCCACTAGCGGCGTGTAGTCGGATACCCCCCGCCACGCGATCGCGATCAACCTGACCGCTGCCCATTAGCTTCGCCCACGCTCCTTGGCGATCACGAAGGTCGGTTGCGGTCAAGGTGCATGCAATCGGCGGCCACTGTTCCATCACTGGGCACAAGCGATGCGGAGAACCAGGTATTCCCTGCTGGCTGTCACCCCGGTCAAACTGGCGGCTGGATGGTCTACGTCGCGTTTCTGAGGGGAATCAACGTGGGGGGGAAGACCATCGTCTCGATGGCGGCCATCAAGGAGGCACTCGTCGACCTCGGCCTGTCAGACGTGCGGACATATATCAACTCAGGCAACGTCATCTTCTCGACCCGGGCGTCGGACACCCAGAAGCTCGGAGCGAGGATAGAGAAGGCGCTGGAGGAGCGTACCGGCATGCCGATCATGGTGCTGATCACCGATCACAAGGGCTTGAAGAAGCTGGTCGACGCGATCCCACGCAACTGGGTCGACGACAAGACCATGCGCACGTACGTCCTCTTGTTATGGAAGGAGCTGGACGACGGCACGATCCTCGAGCGGCTGCCGGTCAGGCCTGGGGTCGACAACCTCAGGTATGCGCCTGGGGCCGTGATCTGGCAGGTCGACCGCAAGGACATTGCGAAGAGCCGCATGAGCAGGATCATCGGCACGCCCTACTACAAGCGGATCACCATCCGCAGCGTGAACACGATTCGCAAGCTCAACGAGCTAACTGCGGGACCAGCTTGAGCGTCGTCGAGCGAGCTTCGGGAGTCAGGCAGCTGCTCAGCTTGGCGTAGGCCCACGGAAGATCCTTCTGGCCGGGCCATCACGGAAAGGAGACCACTCACTCCTTGCCACTCTCAACATACAGCGCACCGGGGGGCTTGCGGCAAGACCCGGGTAGTGCAGCATAGTTTCCGGCTGAAACCAGAACCTGCGGGAAAGGGGGGTGGCGTATGGCCGACCATGCGGTGGTGGTAGCGGGCGGCGGACCGACGGGGCTGATGTTGGCGGGCGAGCTGGCGCTGGCTGGCGTCGACGTCGCCATCGTCGAGCGGCGGGCCAGCCAGGATCTCACCGGCTCGCGCTCACGCGGTCTGCATTCACGCACCATCGAGGTCCTCGATCAGCGCGGAATCGCCGAGCGGTTCCTGTCGGAGGGGCACGTGGCGCAGGTCGCTGGATTCGCCGGCACCCCCTTTGACATCAGCGACTTTCCCACCCGGCACCCATATGGGCTGGCGCTGATGCAGAACCACTTCGAGCGGATCCTGGCCGGCTGGGTCGACGAGCTCGAGGTGCCGATCCATCGCGAACGTGAAGTGAGGGAGTTCGTGCAGGACGCTACCGGCGTCGACGTGCAGCTGTCCGACGGCATGGCCCTGCGTGCGGACTACCTCGTCGGGTGCGACGGAGGGCGCAGCGTGGTCCGCAAGGCGGCCGGCATCGAGTTCCCCGGATGGGAGCCGACGACAAGCACCCTGATCGCCGAGGTCCAGCTGGCCGAGGAGCCGAAATGGGGCGTCCACGACAATGCCTTCGGGCGCCACGCCTTCAGCAGGTTGGAGGGTGGGCTGGTGGGGGTCCTGGTGACCGAAGAGCACGTCAACCCCGCCAGTGACGCCACCCTGGGCGAGCTGAGGCAGGCGCTCACCGCCGTATGGGGTACCGACTACGGGGTCCACAGTCCCGCCTCGATCTCCCGCTTCACCGACATGGCGCGACAGGCCGCCGCCTACCGCGCTGGGCGCGTCCTGCTCGCCGGCGACGCCGCCCACGTCCATTACCCGGTGGGTGGACAGGGCCTCAACACCGGTGTGCAGGATGCGGTCAACCTGGGGTGGAAGCTGGCTTCGGTGGTCAAGGGGACCTCATCAGACAGCCTCCTGGATACCTACCATGCCGAGCGCCACCCGGTCGCCGCCCGCGTGCTGCGCAACACGATCGCGCAGGTCGCACTCTTGCGCGCCAACGACTACGTCAAGACGTTGGGCGACATCATCACCGAGCTCCTCGCCATGCAAGAGCCCCGCAGGCGATTCGGCGCGATGGTGTCTGGACTGGACATCCAGTACGACCTCGGCGAGGGACATCCCCTGCTCGGACGCCGTATGCCCGACCTCGACCTGGTCACCGCCGATGGCCCCCTCCGGGTCTTCGCCCTGCTCCACGATGCCAAGCCCGTGCTCCTCAACTTTGGCGAACCCGGCGGGCTCGACATCACTCCATGGGCACATCGCGTTCAGGTGTTAGACGCCCAGCATGCTGGCGAATGGAAACTCCCAGATCTGGGCCAGGTGACAGCCCCTGCCGCAGTGCTGGTCAGGCCCGATGGATATGTCGCCTGGGTGGGGGACGGCACGGATAACGGATTGCGCGATGCACTGACTACGTGGTTTGGATCACCATGACGCGACGCGATGCTGGCCTGTGACACGAAGGAGGTGCGGCCTCGCCTGACGACCGCCGTCCCTTAGCCGACTACTACTTTGTGCTTGGCGTCCCGCCGGACGCAACCGAGGCGGAACTGCACGCCGCCTGGCGGCGGCAGCTCAAGTACTGGCATCCTGACCGCGGCAACCATCCCGACGCGCTCGAGCACGCGAAGTTGATCAACCTGGCGCACGACGTTCTGACCAACAGCAGCAAGCGCGCGGGATACGACCGACAGCGGGCAGCAGTTGGCTGGCGCCCCTCCGCGTCGGCCCCGGCATACGGCCGCCCGGTCCAGTGGAAGACGGTAAGCCGCGAGGGCCCGCCCCGCGCGCCTGGAGGAGATGATGAACCGAGGCCGGCTGATGATTGAGAAGCGCAAGGACCTCGCGTCGGCGTCGAAATGGGAGGCACAGAGTCAGGCCTTGCTGCGGGATGAACTGGGCGACCATGCGTACACGAAGCGTTTCGAAGCGGCCCTGAGTCAGCCTCGCCCGGAAGGTTTGGTGGCGGCGTATGGGGTGCTGTGGGCCGCGTATGAGGATGCGTTGAAGGGCGAGCTGAAGCCGGTAGCGAAGGAAAGGCGCCATTAGCTCGACTGGCGCAGCGCGCCTGCTCGGGTCCGGCGCGCCAGTGGTCCTAGATTCGTCTCGGGAATGAGAGCGGCGTTGATTCGGCTGGTCACTCGCCTGAGCTCTTTCACCTCCTCCGGCGTCAGCACGTCGAATACGAGCCGGCGAACCTCCGCGAAGTGAATCGGACCCGCCTTCATCAGCTTGCTGTATCCCTTGTCGGTCAATTCGGCGTTTGTCGCGCGGCCGTTGCCCCCGCTCATTCGGCGCACCCATCCCTGCCGCTCGAGTCGCGAGATCACATGGGATAGCCGAGACAGGGACCCGTTGGCGACCACAGCCAGGTCTTTGAGTTGAAGACGCCGACCAGGCTGCCGGGACAGCGCCGCCATCACTCCGAACTCGAAGTGGCTCATGCCGGCTTCTCGCTCCAGCTGGGAATCAATTGCCGCAGGCAGCAGGGTGAACGTGGCCATCAGGTGCAGCCAGGCGCTCCATTCGCGGTTGTTCAGCCACCGGACCGGCTTGGCGGCTGGAATAACTTGACGTTTCAACTTATTCAGGCTAGCAACTTGAAGCTTCAACTTCAAGAAATGGGGTCAGTAGGAAATCGATGAATCTCGTAGTCCTTGGAGCCACCGGCCGTACTGGCCGCCTCGTGGTCGAGCAGGCGCTCGCCACCGGCCACACCGTCACCGCGCTTGTCCGCACGCCCGAGAAGCTGACGTTTCGCGACTCCAGCCTTCGCGTGCTCGCGGGCAAGGCCACTGATGCAGCAGATGTCGCGAGGGCGCTCGAGGGCGCTGACGCGGTGCTGAGCACGCTCGGCGGCGCGGGATCGGTGATCGTCGACTCAACCCGGGCAATCGTCGAAGCCGCCCACATGACGGGACTCAGACGAGTCGTCGTCCTGTCGTCCTTTTTCGTCGAACGGGAACGCCTCGGCGCTGTGACTCGGTTGCTCACCGGAGTCGCCATGGGCGCCGTCATCAAGGACAAGACCGCCGGCGAGCAACTGCTCCGGCAGAGCGACCTCGATTGGACGATCATCTACGCGAGCGTGCTCAAGGACGGCCCTGCGAGCGGATCGGTGGAGGTGCTTTCCGTGGGCGCGAAGCGCAGGATTTCAGACAGGGTCTCGCGCGCGGACGTGGCAGCGTGGATGGTCAGGGCCGCCACGAACATCCAATTCAACCATCGCAGCGTCGGGATCACCGAGCGGACTCGAACCCAAGAAGAGGTCTCGTTGGAGGTGGTCGAACCTGGCTGAGAGAAACAAGGGGCTGATTACAGCGATCCTCTGGATACCGCTGCAGCTTACGTCGTAACCCTGGTTGCGAACATCACGTTCGGGCTCGGCATCCCCATCGCCGTCGTGCTGTTGATCTCGGTTGCCTTTGCGCTCGTTCACGGAGCCGTCCGCTACGGCTGGAGCGGCATCGTGGCATTCGTCGCCATCTGTCTCGCCGTGAGCAACATACTGGAAAACAAGAGCATCCTGACCGGCTTTCCCTTCGGTCACTACCACTACACCGATGCTCTCGGACCGAAGTCTTCCTGGTATGCGGTTATGGGCCTGACGCCCGTTCTTACGTTCGTGATAGGCGGACGCAATTCGCAGGTCACCGATGCGGCCGGAGTGGTCTGGCAGACAAGGAACATCGCCGAATCTGTTGCGATCGTTAGCCTCTACACGATGCTCTTTGCTGTTGCCCTGTCGGCGGTGAGGTTGATCCAAGCCCCAGCTACAGCTCCCGAAACAGCAGCTCAAGGAGCGACGCCCGTAACGAGAGAGGCATTGACCGCAGCGCGCTAGACGAGCGTGCGGCCGTGTCTCGGACACGTTCGCACGTGAGCAACTAGATTTGGGTCATGGACATGAAGCTCGAACTCGTTCCCGTGCCCGTCACCGATGTCGACCGCGCCAAATCGTTCTACGTCGACATGGTCGGCTTCAATCTGGACCACGATCACCAGGTCAACGATCAACTGCGCTTCGTGCAGCTCACCCCGCCTGGATCGGCATGCTCAATCGTGATGGGAGTGGGCATTACTGAGATGCCCCCTGGATCCCAGAAGGGGCTTCAGGTTGTCGTAGACGACGTCGAAGCTGTTCGCCGGGAGCTATTGGGCCGCGGCGTGAAAGCCAGCGAAGTCCAGGTACATCCCTGGGGTTCATTCATCTTCTTCAGCGACCCCGATGGGAACTCGTGGGCGGTGCAGCAGGCGCCAGCGCGGACATAGTTCTATGTCACGACAATCAGAATTCGATAACGCCCGCGCGGAGAAGATCCGGGTCGAACGTCTCTCTCGCAAGGATTTCATTGACGCCGATCTCGTCCACCTCGATGACGCGAAACGGCTCGCCATCGAACTCTGCTTGGCAGCGGAGCAAGATGCCAACCTCGGCGTCCACGATCAGTCTGTACACATCCGCGCCGGTGCCCAACAAATGGAACGTGGGATCAAAAGCCTGCGGCTCGACGACATGAGGCAGTGCGGTGACAAGAAAGGCGGGCCGAGACAGCAGACTCGTCCGTCCCTCGAAGCGCAAATGCAATGAAGCGAGGCGGCGGGCTGGGTCGACCAGGCCTTCGGCCGGGCCGAAGCCATGGTTGATGTTCAGCGCTCCGTCGTTTGTCCTGAAGGCGTCAGGTGACCAACTCCACCAGTGGTCTCCGATGAACACGGCCGTAACGAACTGGTCACCGACCAGAAACTGGGTCCTCCTCTTGTCGGGTTTCGCGAGCCATACGCGCCAGTCTTCGCGGCTCTCTTCATGAGGTTCATCAGGCTTGTCGAACCGAAACGACATCACAGTTGCCGATGCGCTCTCTCTCAACTCGCCGAAGGCGTGTTCCCACGCTCGACTGAACGTCTCCAAATGCCGCCATTCGTGGCCGCGGAGCCGTAGTGAGCTCCAGCGGTACGAGCTCGTGTGCATCAGTTCGAGAACCTCTCCCAGATCGCTCATGGCGCTGCGCCGTCCAGGACTCTTTCGGACTAGGCGCTGGTCGAGCGTGGCTCGATCTTCGTCGTCGACGATCGCGCCTCGGGCGTGAGCACGCTGTTGAGGATGCTGCCGGCGTATCGGCGGTACTTGGCGCGGTACGCAGCATCGATCTCGTCGTCGATGTCGCGAGCGGCGTCGACGAACGTGACGTCTTGCTGAACAGCGCCCGCCCGTATCCGACCCTCGTGCCTTTCCTGGGTACCACGGAACCACTGACCACCGCGTCCCCTAACGGATCGGACGTACAGGTCGTCGCCGTGTCGGACCACCCAGACGGTCACGGGTTTCCGCAGCGTGCCGTCGGGCCGGACCGAGGCGATCCGCACCTCTTCAGCCGCTGCGATCTTGGAAAGCGCCTCGTTGTCCCACGCACTCATCGGCCATCCTCCTTGGCCCCGATCCGTATGAGCGACTTGATCGCGCGCCGTTCGTCCATCGCCTTGTAGGCCTCCGCGATATGGTCGAGGTCGGTCTCGAAATCAAAGACTCGCCCGGGATTGATGCGGCCATCGAGGACATCGTCAAGCAGCTCAGGAATGTAGGCGCGCGCCGGCGACACCCCGCCGCGCAACCCGATGTTGCGAAAGATCACGGTCTCCATCGGGTTCTCGATGTCGTGGGGAACCCCGACAACGCCAACGACCGAACCGGGTCGCGCGATGCCCAACGCCGTCGCCATCGACTGGCCCGTGCCGACGCATTCGAGGGCGGCGTCGACGCCAACGCCATCGGTCAACTCGAGGATCGCCCCGATCGCGGCGTCGCCGCGCTCGGCACGGATGTCCGTGGCACCGAAAGAACGGGCGACCTCCTGACGGGCCGGGTGTCGGCTGAGGGCGATGATTCGCGCGGCACCCAGGCGATGCGCTGCAAGGACCGCGCACAGACCCACCGCGCCGTCACCCACGACAGCGACGACGCTGCCCGACCGAACACCGGCACTCACCGCGGCATGGTGGCCGGTGCTCATCACGTCGGAGAGGGCGAGGAACGACCGCATCATTTCGTCCGAATGCCTGGAGCCGGGCACCGGGACGAGGGTGGCGCCGGCGAGGGGGACACGGACAGCCTCCCCCTGGCCTCCGTCGATCTCGCCGTTCCCAAACGCACCCCCGGCGACGCACTGCGATGTGACTCCCGCACGGCAGTGCGGGCACGTGCCGTCGCAGTACTTGAAAGGGGCGATCACGAGATCTCCGACGGCGATGCCGCGCACGTCGGTGCCGATGCCCTCCACCACGCCGATGAACTCATGACCGATCGAGCCCACGGCGTGAGGCGTCTCCCCTCGGTAGTACCAGAGGTCGGACCCGCAGACGCAGCCCAGCACGACGCGGACGACCGCGTCGGTGGGCGCGGCGACAACCGGGTCTGGCCGTTCTCCGACCTCGATCGAGCGGGGTCCGTTGTAGATGGCGGCGCGCACGGCTAAGCCAACAGCTTGCGGATAGCTGTAGCTTCCGCGCCCGCCTGGAGCGCCCCGAACCCGAAGAGGATGGTGACTAACTTCCGCTCCATGCGCGTCCCATACTATGGCTCGCCCTGACACCGGCCAGAATGGCCCGGAGTCGGGTTATCCTGCGCTCGTTGAGCGATCCCAAGGTCGACGCACTGAGCCGGGTTCCGTTGTTTGCGAACAGTCCTCGAAAGGAGCTCGAGTTTCTCGCCTCGCGTACTGACGAAGTGGACGTGGAAGCCGGTCGAACCCTGATCCGGCAAGGCACTCCAAGCGACACTTTCTATGTAGTGCTGGACGGCGAAGCCGAGGTTGAGGTCGATGGCAAGGCCAGGCCGCCCTTACGGCCAGGGAGCTTTTTCGGCGAAATCAGCATGCTCGACCGCGGTCCCGCGACGGCAACTGTCGTCGCCAGGACGCCGGTCCGGCTGATGGTCATGAGTCACGCCCAGTTCCGTGACGCGGTCAAAGGCAACGATCAGCTGCTGTCACATGTGTTGAGCGTCGCCGCCGGCCGGCTCCGCCGTGATTACCTGGAACACCACAAGACCTAGCCGCCGCGGATCGCAGGGCGCGGGGTGGGCGTGCCGAAATCCGGGCTCAAACCCAGCTCGCCAACCTGTTGACGAAGAATGCGGCCTACTCGGCCTGGCAGGAGGTCTTCTCCGCCCAGGAGGATCGCCAACCTCGAAGCGCTGGTCTCGACCGCCGATGAATCGTTCGGGGCGAACAACGACCACAGCTCCAAGAGGCCAACGCTGCCCGGAGGTTCGGCGTAGCTCCGCTCGAGTCTGGTTACCTGTGACGATGTCAACCCGTGATTAGCCCGATCATCGAAGTCGAGAACCTGGTCAAGGTTTATCCCGGCGGCACCCGGGCCGTAGACGGCATCAGCTTCAACGTCGAGCCGGGTGAGCTCCTGGGTTTCCTCGGCCCCAACGGCGCCGGAAAGACCACGACCATCCGCATTCTCGCAACTCTTCTGGCGGCGACCAGTGGCACGGCGAGGGTCGCCGGCTTCGACGTCACGACGCAGGCGGCCGACGTGCGCCGCCGGCTCGGACTCGCCATGCAAACTCCGACGCTCGACGCGTTTGCCACCGGTCGCGAGAACATCGAGCTCATCGGCCGCATGCATCGAGTGGGCCGAGCCGAGCTGAAACGGAGAACCGACGAGCTGCTCGAGCTCATGGGTCTAACGGACGTGGCGCGCAAGCTGGCCGGCACCTATTCGGGCGGGATGCGCCGCCGGCTCGACCTTGCGTGCGCGCTCGTGCATCGACCGCGGGTTCTGATTCTCGACGAGCCGACGGAGGGCCTTGATCCCCAGAGCCGCATCGCGTTGTGGGAGGAGCTGGAACGGATCAGCCGCGACGGTACGACTATGTTGCTGACCACGCACTACATGGAGGAAGCCGATCGCCTCTGCAACCGGGTTGCGATCATCGATAACGGACGGATCGTCGTCGATGGCACGCCGGCGAATCTCAAGGCAGGAATCGGGGCCGATTCCGTCACGCTCCAGCTCGAAGCAAGCGGATCTGAAGACATGGCTCGCCTCCACGAAGAGGTACGGGGCTTGCTGGCCGGCTTCGAGTCCCTGGAATCCGTGACACCCGAACCGTTCGGAGTCCGCCTCGCCATTCGCGATGCGGGTCGGGCCATTCCGGAGCTGATGCGCCGTCTGGATCGCAACGGGCACGACGTGCATGTGATCGGACTGGCTGTCGGACGGCCCTCGCTCGACGACGTTTTCGTCAAGTACACGGGCCGGCGCATCCGGACCGAGGCGGCAGACCAGCCGCTCATTCTGGGTTGGTGACCGCATGATCGGCGACTTCTTTTACGAGGCCTGGTACCTGAGTCTGCGCACGCTGCGCCGCTTTTTCCGCGTTCCCGCCAACTGGATCGGAATCATTTTCTTTCCGCTGATCCAGCTCTTCGTTTTCAGCCAGCTGTTCAAAGACATCATCCAGCTGCCTGGATTTCGTTCCAGCGGGAGTGGGAGCTACCTGGCCTACCTTGCTCCAGGACAGATTGCATTCACGGCGTTTTTCGCCGTGGCATGGTCCGGAAGCGCGATCCTGGTCGAATACCGCAACGGCTACATGGACAAGCTGCGGGCGACGCCGATATTCCGCGTGTCGATTCTTGTCGGTGAGCTTGCGCCGCTGTTCATCGAGTCCGCGATCATGGCCGGAGGCATCCTCCTCCTGAGCGTCCTGTTGGGCGCGACCATCAAGACCGGTCTGATCGGCGCGGCGTTGATCCTTGTTCTGTCCGGGCTGTTTGGCATGGCCTGGGCTGGAACGTCATTCGTGCCCGCGCTCCTGACCAAGAGCGAACAGGCCACCGGCACGCTTTCGCTCGTCTTTTTTCCAATCGCCTTCATGTCGACCGCCTTTGTGCCGCCGGCGCTGATGCCCGGTTGGCTGCAGACCGTGAACAGCTGGAATCCGATTACATTCCTGATCGAAGCGATTCGTCCCCTCATGGTGAGCGGCTATGACTGGGCCGCGATCGGCAAGGCATTGATTGCCATTGCGGTGCTGGGCCTGGTGCTTCAGTCCGCCACCTTGTGGGCGTTTCGGCGCCTCACGGCGTAGCGCCACCGCTCAGTAGGAAAGCGGCACGGCTCGGGATTGCTCGGCGCTCAGCTGGACTTCGTCACCGATCCGGATCGTTCCGCCTTTCAGAATCCTGGCGCGCAGCCCTGAGTGGAGCAGGCCCTTGAGCACGACCTGCGTGCCGACAAGCTTGGCGAGGTGGTTGCACGGTTCGCATCGCTCTTCGCCTTCGCATTCCAGATCGCCAACCTGAAAACGCCGGCCGATGAAGTCGCCGAGGTCGATGCCGCGCACCAATACCTGGCGTCGAGCCTCCCACGGGTTGAGATCGAGGCCGTGCTGCGCGGCTTGACTCTCGAAGATTTCGGCTTCGATCAGCGTGATATCGCACGAATCCGGGTCGGGGTCGCCAAAGTTGCGATCCCCCTCGAGACCTTTTCCCGCGTGCCCGATCGCCCGCTCCACCGAATGCGGCGCCTCCCCGTGCGCGGCCGCAAGGTAAATCGCTTCTACTCTGCCGTTCGGTCCGTCCATCTCCACTCCATATTGTTGCCCGTTTGGCCTGCGTCCCGGCCAAACAGGCAATTTTGAAGGCCTGTGCTTCAGGCCTTGGTAAGAACGCCCTGCCGTGAGCGCGTGGAGCCTACAGCGACCAAACCGGCAACCGCAGAAAGAATGATCAGAACCTGGATCCACCGATATCCGCTCCCCACCTTCAACACCTCCTTGGCCAAAAGATCCGGTCCTACGGACGAAGGCGACTATCAAGAAAACGCGCAGCGGGTAGCGGCGTTACGCCATCAGCGCATCGGGTTTGACACCAGACAATTCTCTGACTAAAGTCAGAGAACATGGACGGGCCAGCCGTAAGCGCCGTGCGCGCCTTCAACCGCACCGTCGCCGAGCGAATCGGCGCGCTGAACGATGGGTTTCTCGGGCGCGGCCGGCCGATGGTGGAATCGCGGACGCTGTGGGAGATCGGCCTCGAGGGGGCCGAGGTCCGGGAGCTGCGAGCCCGGCTCGGCCTGGATTCCGGATACATGAGCCGCGTTTTGCGAGCCCTCGAACGTGAACGGTTGATCAAGGTCGAGACGAGTCCTGACGATGGGCGGGTTCGGTTCGCGCGGCTCACCAGGACAGGCCGCGCCGAGCGCGCCGTGCTCGATCAGCGCGCGGACAGAGTTGCATGGGGCTTCCTCGAGCCGCTGACGGACCAGCAGCGAGCGACCCTGGTGGCCGCGATGGCCGAGGTCGGGCGGCTTCTGCGCGCGTCACTCATCACGATTGCGGTGGAGGATCCGACCACCACCGACGCGCGATGGTGCATCGGACAGTATTTTGCCGAGCTGGTTGTCCGCTTCGAGGCCGGCTTCGATCCTTCCAACACGATCCCCGCCGACGCACACGACCTGATGCCGCCACGCGGCGCCTTCCTCATCGCACGGCTACACGATCGCCCGCTCGGATGCGGCGCGCTGAAGTTTCATCCGGGAGCCCCCGCGGAGCTGAAACGAATGTGGGTGGATCCGGAAGCGCGCGGCCTCGGACTTGGCCGCCGGCTGCTGGGGGAGCTGGAGCGGCAGGCTGGAAGAGCCGGCGCGCGGGTCGTGCGCCTCGAGACGAACCGCGCGCTCGTCGAGGCGATCCGGCTCTACCGAAGCAGCGGCTACCGCGAGGTGCCCGCCTTCAACGACGAGCCGTATGCGCACCACTGGTTTGAAAAGGAGCTGGCATGACCGTCGTCACATCGCCGGGCCTGGTTTCGTCATCCATCTGAAGGTCTATGACTGAGCACGAGTATCTGGCCGAGCGTTTCGAGACGCATCGCGCCCACCTGAGGGCCGTGGCGTACCGCATGCTGGGCTCGGCCGACGAGGCCGACGACGCGGTGCAGGAGGCATGGATCCGGCTGAGCCGCGCGGACGCAGGACGCGTCGACAACCTCGCCGGCTGGTTGACCACCGTCGTAGCACGCGTATGCCTGGACATGCTTCGTTCGCGCAAATCTCGGCGGGAAGAGCCGCTGTCTCTGCATCACGTCGCCGGCAACGACCCTGAACACGAGGTTCTGCTGGCCGATTCGGTCGGCCTGGCGATGCTGGTCGTGCTCGAAACGCTTGCGCCCGCGGAGCGCGTCGCATTCGTGCTGCACGACCTGTTCGGACTTCCCTTTGACGAAATCGCTCCCATCGTGGGCCGGACGCCATCTGCCGCCAGGCAGCTGGCCAGCCGCGGACGCCGCCGTGTGCGCGGGGCGGACCCCGCAACGGGCGATCTCACCCTGCATCGCGAGATCGTCGATGCCTTCCTCGCGGCCTCACGCGGGGGCGACTTCGAGGGCCTGCTGGCCATGCTCGACCCGGACGTCGTCGTCCGAGCAGACGAGGCGGCGGTGAAGCTGGGCGCGGAGAGGGAGGTCCGCGGCGCGGCGGCGGCCGCTCGCACGTTCGCGGGTCGCGCCCGGGCGGCGCAGCCCGCACTCGTCAACGGAGTGCCCGGGCTCCTGTGGTCACATGGAAGCAGTCCTCGCGTCGCCTTCGCCTTCACGATCCGGGGCGGGACGGTGACGGCCATCGAGCTGATCGCCGACCCCGCGCGTCTCGCGGATCAGGTCGGCCAGTAACCGCACCTCAGAATGGAGGAGGAAGCACCGCCAGCAGAGTCGCGCCGGCGAGGACGATCATCACGATCGCAAACTCGGCCCGGTGCCTTCGCAGCGCAGCCGTCCCCAACGCCGCGCCGGCGATCACGACCTTGAGCAGCAGCACGCGGCCGTAATCGGTCGTGAAGAGCGCACCTCCGAACCTGGTGTGCGCGAAGGCAAGGAGCACTCCGCTGACCACGGTGATCGCGACCAGCGGTAGCGCGTAGAGCCCGAAGCGACGGTCTGGCGCGCTCAGGAAGGCGGCAAGTCCACCCACCCACAGCCCCATCGTGATCACGTGCGCGGCCACCAGCAGCTGGCCCACGGCGGGTAGCCCGGGGATGGCGTGAGCACTCGCGCCGTCCAGCAACGCGACCACGCCGCCAATCGCGATCAGGGGCCATGCCCGGGCCGCCGGAAGGACTGTCCACGCGAGGATTGCAGCGCCGAGGCGCAGCCCGATGATGCGGCCGGAACCTGACCCGAGCACCGCCAGTGCGGTGTCCCAGTCCAACGAGAGGCTCGCCAGCTGACCCACCAATGCAAGTGGCTCGGCCACGATCAGGAGGACGACCCCGGCTCCAACCAACCGGCCGAAACCTGGCGCTCGCCGCGTCAGCAAGCAGTAGCCGGCGACGCCGAAGACGAGGGCGAACCCGGCGAAGTGGACCCAGCGCGCGACGGCCTGCAGGGCAAGCCCCATGGGGGTCGCGGTCCCCAGCTGAGGCGTGCCGAGGAGCGCCGAGTATGGATTGGCGCTTGGCGCGCCCACCACGAACCGAAAGGCGCCGCGTGACGGATGTGTGTCAGCGGCGAGCACCTGCCAGCTCACGACATAGGTCCCGCTCTCGCCGGAGTTGATCGGCGCCGACAGAATTGGACCGCGCGCCACGACGTTCCCCGCGACCTGACCGCCCGCGGGGCTGAAGACCTTGATGCCCGCGCCGGCGGGTGTGACCGGCTCGCTGAAGATCAGCGTGATCGATGACGGAGGGGACTCGAGCACCGATCCTGGCGCGGGATCCGATTGCAACAGCTGCGCGTGGGCGGATGCCGTCTGGGGAAGCAGCGCAACAGCGATTGCGAAACCTGCAGCGGCCAGCCATCGGGCGAGGCTCAGGAGTAGGCCGGGGCCTCAGCACCCACGCCGGGTTCGACCACCGGAACAGGCCCAGGCGACGGTCGCGCGATGCGCAGCACGAGTCCCGCCGCAAGGAGGCACAACAAGCCCGAGCTCATGAACGCGAGCTGATAGTCGCCGAAGAAGGTGCGCACCGCGCCTGCCGCGAACGCGATCGAAGCCGCGCCCAGCTGGTGCGCAGCAAAGATCCAGCCGTAGACGATGGCGAAATTCTGCTGCCCGAAGGCGCGACGCGCCAGCTGCACCGTCGGCGGGACGGTCGCAACCCAATCCAGTCCGTAGAAGACGATGAACAGGATCAGCCCGAACTGCGCGCTGCCGAACACATAAGGAAGAAGCAGAAGCGAGAGCCCGCGCAGGCCGTAGTAGAAGAAGAGCAGCCAGCGGCTGTCGAAGCGGTCGGTCAGGTAGCCGGACGCAAGCGTCCCGATGACGTCGAAGATCCCGATCACGGCAAGAAGGCTCGCCGCCGTGACCTCCGCCATGCCGTGGTCGATCGAGGCCGGGATCAGGTGGGTCCCGATGAGTCCGTTGGTCGAGGCGCCGCAGATGAAAAAGCTGCCCGCGAGAAGCCAGAAGTCGCGTGAGCGGACGCCGAGGCGAAGGCCGCCGAATGCGTTGCGGATCGGACTTCCGGTGGTCAGCGGAGCGCTGTCAGCCTCCGTTGCGCCGTAGGCTCGCAGCCCCAGGTCGCTTGGCCGGTTGCGAAGGAAGAGCGCGACGATCGGCACGACGGCGAGCGCCGCGACCCCGACGGTGATCGCGGCCCAGCGCCAACCCTGGTACTGAGCGAGATATCCAAGTCCCGGCAGGAAGATGAGCTGCCCGGTCGCGCCGGCGGCGGTCAACGCGCCCAGCACAAGACCTCGGCGATGGACGAACCAACGTCCCGCGACGGTGGCGGCCAGGACGGACGCCATGCATCCGGTGCCCAGACCGACCACCAGTCCCCACAGCAAATACAGCTGCCACGGCGAGGTCATGACCGTGGTCAGCAGGGCGCCTGTGGCGACCGTGATCAAAGCGCCCACCGTCACGGCGCGCAGGCCGAATCGGTCCATGAGGGCCGCGGCAAACGGGCCGGTGAGTCCGAAGAGGATGAGGTTGATCGACACCGCCACGGAGATGACGGCGCGGTTCCATCCGAACTCGTTCTGCAGCGGCACGATGAGCACGCTTGGTGTGGCGCGAAAGCCGGCCGCGCCCATCAGTGCAATGAACGTGACCGCCGCGACGATCCAGGCGTAGTGGACGCGCTTCATTACCTATTTGTAAGGGAACCGCAGTCCGCCACTTGTGATTTCAGAGGGCGCCTCTTGACTCCATAATTCAACGATCGTAGAATTCAACGCAGGGTGAATTCGCGCAAGGTGAGGGATGGGCGATGAAAGACCGAAGCCAAGCAGTGGAATCAGTGTTGGCCCCGATTGCGGCCGGGCTCTTGGTGCTGGTCACGCTGCTCGGGCTGATCGGGACTGCAATCCGTGACCCGCGACCGCACCACATTCCGGTCGGCGTAGCCGGACCGCCGCCCGCGGTGGCTCAGATCACCGACGCGTTCAGCTCCAAAGCCCCGGGCACTTTCCAGTTCACGGCCTACACCTCCGAGGACCAGGCGCGGGCGGCTCTGGATGCAAGGGACGTCGACGCTGCGCTGGTGCTCACCGCCGGCGCGCCGAAGCTGATCGTCGCGGGCGCCGCCGGCGACGCGATCACAGGTTTGACGACGGCGGTGTTCACGCAAGTGTTTTCGGCTCAAGGCGCGCAGCTTGCGGTGGAGGTGACTCATCCGTTCGCTTCCGGTGACCCGCACGGTCTCGTCCTGTTCTTCCTGGTCCTCGCCACGATCGTGGCGACTTTCGTCGTGCAGGCGATCCTGCTTGCCCGCGGTCGCGCGGCGCGCCTTTCGACATGGCTGGGCGTGGTGGTTGGTTGGGCGCTGGCGGCCGGGCTCACCGGCGTCGGAATGTCGGCCTGGATCGTTGGCGGGTACGACTTCACAGGCGCGGCCGCGATGGCGGGCCTGATCGCACTCGCCGCCCTGGCCACGGGTAGTGTGACCGCCGGCTTGACGCGATTGCTCGCCGAGCCGGGCCTGGGCCTCGCCGGTCTGGTTGTCGTGCTGCTCGACTTGATCTCGTCAGGCGGTCCGGCCGGCCAGGAATTCTTGCCGGACGCCTACCGGGCGCTATCGCCGTGGATGCCGGCGGGACAGCTGTTCAGCGCGTTTCGCGGCGCCCTGTATTTCGATGGCAGCGGCGTGGCGACACCGGTCTTCGTCCTGGGCGCCTGGCTGCTGGCGGGCCTCGTGTTGATGCTGGTTGCAGAGGCCGTTCGGAATCGTGTCCGTGCCGCGGCCGCGATGCCGGCCGTGGCTCGCTAACTCTTCTCGGATGCCACGAACCGGCCGCCGGCCCGGCGCAGGCGGCACGCGGGAGAAGATCCTGGCGGCCGCCCGCTCCCACTTCGGCGAGGAGGGCTACGACGGCGCGACGATGCGCGGCATCGCCGCGGGGGCGGGTGTCGACCCCGCGATGATTCCCCACTATTTCGGGTCGAAGGAGGGCGTGTTCCTCGCCGCGGTCCAGTTTCCGGTCGACCCGGCGGAGTTCATCCCTCGCCTGCTCGAGCCGGGGATCGACGGGCTGGGCGAGCGCATGGTCATGTTCTTTCTCGAGACATGGGATTCTGCCGCCGGTTCCTCGTTGCTGGGCCTCATCAGGTCGGTCGTGAGCAGCGAGCTGGCCGCAGACCTGATGCGCGAGTTCGTCACCCGCGAGGTCCTTGGCCGCATTGCCGAGGCGATCAAGCTCGACCATCCACAGCTGCGTGCGAGCCTGGTGGCGACGCAGCTGGTCGGGCTCGCACTTCTCCGCTACGTGATCAAAGTCGAACCTTTGTCGTCGGCGTCTCGCGAGGAGCTTGCGCGATGGATCGGCCCCACGATTCAGCGCTACCTCACAGATCCCAACGTGACCGCCCGGGGGCCGTCGCGCCGGCGCCGCTGATCGGTCGTGGCGCAAAATCGCCTCGGGGAACGAGCTGGACCGGTGACCGGCAGGCGACCCGAGGAATACCGGCGCGGGGACAGCCAGGAGAGCAAGTGAGGACAAAGCCGATGCGATTTGTGACCCGGAAGAATGCCGCCGTGGACCGGATCGCCTGCCCGTGGTTGATCCGCCGGTTTCTCGACAATGAGGCCGAGTTCCTCTATGTGGATCCGCATGAGGTCTTTCGCGTGGCCAGGGAGAAGGATGCTGTGCCATTCGACGTCGAGGGAGTCGAGCTTGGCCATGTCGACGGCCGGTGCTCATTTGAGTCGATCCTGGTCAAGTACGGTCTGGACGACGCCGCACTCGACCGCATGGCCAGAATCGTGCACGGCGCCGATATCGACTCGGATGTCGGCCAGACGGCTGAAGCCGCGGGCCTCCGCGCTATCGCGATGGGGTTCCGCCGCGCCTACGGCGACCATGACCACGACAAGCTGGAGGCGCAGATGCCGATGTACGACGCGCTCTACGCATGGTGCCAGGAGCAGGTCGGGACCTGAGCCGCCGCTCGTCCGGGTGAGTGTCATCATGATCGCGCAGTGACATGCCGGCACTTGAGCATGATCCGCGACGTTGCGCCGGGCACCCCGGACGGCTGCGCGGAATGCCTGGCGACCGGAGGCGAGTGGGTGCACCTGCGGCTCTGCATGACCTGCGGCCACGTCGGCTGCTGCGACGATTCGATAAACCGGCACGCGAGGGCTCACTTCCGCCACGACTCCCATCCCATCGTCAGGTCGTTCGAGCCCGGCGAACGCTGGCTGTACTGCTTCGCAGACGACGAGATGGTCGGAGAGGCATGACGTGGCGGTAGGTGAGCTCGCGGACACGATCGCCGGATTCGCCCTCTTCGCGGACCTGACGACTCCGCAGCGCGAGAACGTCGTCGACGTGTTTGCGGAGCAGTGGTTCGCCGACGGCGAGAAGGTTCTCCGTCAGGGGCTCAGCGGATCGGGCCTGTACATCGTCCTTGACGGGACCGCCGCGATTCGCATCGACGGCGTCGACCGCGCGACGTTGAGGGCCGGGGACTACTTCGGCGAGATCTCCGTCCTGCTCGGCGAGGCGCCCACCGCGGACATCGTCGCGATCGGGCCGCTGCGCTGCCTCGTGCTGCCCAGCTCCCAGGTGGAAAGCTTCCTCAAAGCCAACCCCAACGTGATGTTCCGGCTTCTCCAGGGCGAGGCCCGCAAGGTGCGCACCACGACCAAGTGGCTGAGCTAGAGCCGCAACCCTTTCCGCCGGGCCGCTATCCGCTCATCGTCGTCGGCAGTGGGCCGGGCGGGCTGCAGCTCACCTACTGCCTCCGCCGTCTCGGCATCGAGCACGCGGTGCTTTCGCAGGACGAGGCACCCGGCGGCATGTTCCGGCGCTGGCCTGTCTTCCAGCGGATGCTGAGCTGGACCAAGCCATTCACCGGTTTCGACCGCCACTCGCGTGAGTACGAGCGCTACGACTGGAACAGCCTCCTGGCAGAAGAGGAAATGCATCGCGGGGTCATGCCCGAGGTCATGGATGGCAGCTCTTACTTTCCGTCCCGCCCCGAGATGGAACGCGGGCTGGCCTTGTTCGCAGGACGGACCGGCCTGAGGGTCAGGTACAGATGCGGATGGGAGACGACCCGCAAGGACAGCGCCGGCGACTTCGTACTTGGCACGACGGACGGCGAATACCGCGCTCCGATCCTGGTCTTCGCGGTCGGCGTGGCGCAGCCGTTTCGCCCCCCGATTCCGGGAGTTGCCGAGGTCCCGCACTACGGCGAGCTGCGTGCGGTCGAGACCTATGCCGACCGCCGCGTCTTCATCATCGGCAAGCAAAACTCGGGGTTCGAGATCGCCTCCGGCCTGCTGCCGTGGGCCAGGCAGATCATCCTCGCGTCGCCCAGCCCGGCCAAGCTTTCGGTCAACACTCATTCCCTCGTCGGCGTGCGCGCGCGCTACGTCCAGCCCTACGAGGATTCGGTCCTCGCGGGCGGCGTGATCATCCTCGACGCGTCGATCGAGGAGGTGAAACGAGCCGGCAACACCTACCAGGTGAGTACGCGAAACGCTCGCGAGAATGTCAGCCTCGTGGTCGAGGTCGATGATGTGATCGCCGCCACGGGATTCACCTCTCCACTGCGCGACCTGCCCGACCTGGGCGTACGGACGGTCGGCCAGAGCCGGCTGCCAGTCCAGACTCCGTTCTGGGAGAGCGCCTCCACACCGGGGATTTACTTTGCGGGCACGATCAACCAGGGGTCTCAGGGCATGATGAAGCACGGCATCCCGAGCAACTCGGGTGCGGTGCAGGGTTACCGGTATAACGCTCGCGTGCTGGCCCGTCATCTGGCTGAAGCGCACTTCGGCATCCAGCCGCCACGGCGCCAGATCGCGGCGGACGACGTGATTCCGTTGTTGCTCGCTGAGGCGAGGTACGGACCGGAGCTGTGGCATCAGCGCTCGTATCTGGCACACGTTGTCGCGATTGATTCCGACCGCGGAATCGTGGATCAGGGGATCACCCCGCTGGCGACGTTCGTCGACAGCGCAGGTCATGACGGCGCCGCCATCGCGCTCGAATCGAACGGGCGCGAAGATCTCTATCCGATCGTGTACGTGCGGCGCAACAATGTCGTGACTGAGCATTTGCTGCCACCAGATCCGCTCCTTGACTTCGAGCGCGACGAGCACCGCGCGGCGATTACGGCAGCGCTCGAGCCATTGCTCAGCCCATCGCTGGCCAAGCCCCAACGTTGACCCTCCCCACCGGGACAGTCACGTTTCTTTTCACAGACATCGAGGGATCGACGCGTCTGATGCAGCAGCTCGGTCAGGGATACGTCGAGCTGCAGATGGTCCACCACGAGCTGCTGCGCGAGGCTTTTCGCAGCAACGAAGGTCGCGAGCTGCGGACCGAAGGCGACTCGTTCTTCTGCGTCTTTGCGAGCGCGCTCGACGCCTGCCACGCCGCCGCCGCGGCACAGCAGTCGTTCGCGGAGCACCGATGGCCGGAAGGTGGCGCGCTTCGTGTCCGGATCGGCCTCCACACGGGCGAAGCGCCGCTGATGGGCGACGAATACATCGGGCTCGACGTCCATCATGCCGCGCGGATCGCGGGGGCGGCCTACGGCGGCCAGGTGCTGGTGTCCGAGGCCACCCAGGCGCTGGTGGCCGGCCGTCTTCCGGAGCGGCTGCAGCTGCGCGACCTGGGCCTGCACCGCCTGCGTGATCTCGCAGGGACGGAGCACCTTTATCAGCTTCTCGTGGAGGGAGTTCCAGATGTATTTCCGGCGCTGCGCACGCTCGACGGCACACCCAATAACCTTCCGACCCAGCTGACCAGCTTTGTGGGCCGCTCGGAGATGGTGGCGCGCGCGAAGCGGCTGGTCGAGACGTCGCGCCTGCTCACGCTGACCGGACCTGGCGGCATCGGTAAGACCCGTTTGAGCCTGCAGGTCGCAGCTGAGACCTTCGACCAGTTTCCGGATGGTGTCTACTTCATCGCGCTCTCCGCGGTCCGCGATCCCGAAGTGATTCCATCCGTTATCGCGCAAGCGATCGGGATTCCGATGACAGGCAACCGGTTGCCGCTGGACATGGTGATCGAGCATCTGCGCAACAGGAAGACCCTGCTCGTGATAGATAACTTCGAACAGCTGCTGCCGGAGGCGGCGGGCTTTCCCTCGACGCTGCTCCAGGCCAGCCCGAACCTGAAAGTGATAGTCAGCAGCCGCGCCCCTCTTCGCGCCTATGGCGAGCACGAGTTTCCGGTCGAGCCGCTGCTGATCCCCGATTCCACCACACACCCATCGCTGGACATCCTCTCCCAATACGAGGCGGTCAAGCTGTTCATCGAACGCGCAACGGCGGCGAAGCCGGACTTCTACGCCACCAACGAGAACGCTCCCGCCATCGCGGGCATATGCGAGCGCGTCGACGGCCTGCCCCTCGCGATCGAGCTCGCGGCGGCCCGGATCAAGCTCTTCTCGCCACAGGCGCTCTACAGCCGGCTTGAGAAGAGCTTCAGCGCCCTCGGAGTCGGGGCGCGCGACCTGCCCAGCCGTCAGCAGACGCTCACCGGTGCGATCGCGTGGAGCTACGACATGCTGGATGCCCCAGGCCGCCGTCTCCTCGCGCGCTTTTCGGTGTTTGCCCGGGGCGCCGGGCTCGAGCAGGCCGGCGCCGTGTGCGGGCCTGCCGAGGAGGTCGGCGATGACGTCGTCACTGGCCTCGATGAGCTCGCGGACCAGAGCCTGCTTCGCCGGGTGCCCGACGTCGAGGAGCCTCGTCTGCTCATGCTGCAGACCATCCGTGAATTCGGCGCTGAGCGCCTTCAGGAGAGCGGCGAAGCGGAGGTGATCCGTGACCGTCACGCGGAGGCGTTCGCAGCGATGGCCGAAGAGGTTGAAGGACGGCTGCTCGGCAGCGAGCGCAAAGCGCAGCTCGACCGCCTGGAGCGAGACCACGACAACTTGCGCGCCGCACTCGACTGGTGTATCTCCGGTCCCCGGACCGAGCTCGCGCTCCGCCTCGCCTCGGCGATGTGGCGGTTCTGGCAGATGCGCGGTCACCTGCACGAAGGGCGGTCGAGGATCGAAGCGGTACTCGACCTGCCGGGCGTGGACAAACACCCGGCCGCGCACCGGCGCGCGCTCGAGGCGGCCGGTGGCATCGCCTACTGGCAGGCCGATATGCACGCCGCGCAGGCCTGGTACGACGACTGCCTCGTCCTGACCAGGGCAACCGGCGACAAGAACGCGATTGCTAATGCGATTTACAACGACTCGTTTCCTTTGGTCGTCGGAAGAACCGATATGGCCAGAGCGCTCCCATTGCTCGACGAGGCTTTGGGCTTGTTCCGGGAGCTGGACGACGCACCGGGGATTGCCCGCTGCCTGTGGGGCATCGGCAACGTCCACCATTTCCTTCAGGACTACGACGCGGCCGTACCTCCGCTCGAGGAGTCGATCGAGCTCTTCCGGAAGCTCGGGCAAGGCTTCGGGCTTGGATGGTCGCTGCACACTCGGGCCCTGGTCGCGATCAATCTCGGCGACCCGACGACCGCACAGCCACTCGTCACCGAAGCGTTGGGGCTGTTCTCAAAAGCAGGTGATGTATCCGGCATCATGATCCTGCTCGATGACTCAGCGCAGATTGCCCGGCTGCGCGAGCAGCGTCTCCGCTCCCTCCGGCTCGCGGGTGCGGCGGCCGGGATGCAGGCCAGGAGCGGGGCGCAGCTGGCGACGCTGGCCAACGCGATCGGGGGACGGCCCGTTGCCGTGGCCGAGGACGCGGAGGAGAGGAAAGCGTTCGAGGCCGGCCAGGCGATGACCCCTGAAGATGCGGTGGCGTACGCCCTCGACCAGGGATAGACCCGGTGTGTCGCGGCTCCCTAGGCCGCGGCCTCCAGCTCGAACACCGGCCTGTGCTCCGCGGCGCCCGCAGGATCCTGGAGGATGTCCTTGGCGCCCAGAATCGAGAGCAAGACAGGCCCGACCCCGACCGGCAGCCGGCGGACATACGGCCCGAGCGTGTCACGGAAGAAGGCCACCCTAGCCTCCCCTGTCAGCTCGTTCGCCCTTACCTCCTCCTTGCGCCGCCCAACCGTCAGCGTCGCTTCGCCCGCACTCCGGAGGTTCCGGACCCAGTTGGTCTCGCCGAAGGTCCCGATCACCCACCGCCGGCCGTCCAGGTCCACCAGCGCGACCGGGGTCGTCCGCGGCAGGCCCGTCTTGCGTCCGCGAACGGTGATAAGGGCATTCGGACCGAGGAGGGCGCCCACCCTCAAGATTCGACGCGCCAGAGGGTTGAAGAAACCCACCAGGGCGGGAACGCGAGTCGATTCGACGTAAGCAGCCATCTTCTGCCTCCTGAACCCAATCATTTGATTGAGTTTCAGGATAGCACGCTAATCAATCAGTTGCTTGAGTTGCGCGTCCCGACCTCGGAGCAGAGATTCCAAGCCACCGTTCCAGTTGGCGGAGCGCCTGGTCGCCTCGGCTCGCGTCGCTCATGACGGGCAGCGTCATCGAGGTAAGGGTGGCGATGATCAGCGCCGCGACGGCGTCGCTGTCGACCTCAGGCCGCAGCTTGCCCTCGCGAACCGACCTGCGCAGGAGTCCGCGCACCGTGACGTGCCACAGGTCGTACATCTCGTTCATGATCGAACCGATCTGATCGTCGCGGACGGAACGAAGAGCAAGCTCGGCCATGACCGCGCCGAGCTCTGGCTCGTCGAGCATCAGCTTCCGCGTCGCGCGCAGGTAGTTGCGCACCTGGTCAGCGGGCGATCCGTGCGGGGCCAGGGTGGTGCGAAACCGGCCCATCGCGTGGTCGAGGACTGCGCGAATCAAGGATTCCTTCGTCGGGAAGTAGTAGTGCAGCGTTGCAATGTTGACCCCCACCACAGCTGCAACCTCGCGAGTGCGCAGGCCCTCGAATCCGTGCTCGGCTATCTGGCGGTACGCGGCCACCACCAGATCCTGACGCCTCCGCTCGCTAACCGCTCCCGGATGGCGCGGCGCAGCCCGTGTCGACACGGGGCTAATTAAACGCTTGATGGGGTCGGAGTCTTCGCGTATCGGTCGTACTGCATCCGGAACAGCTCGATCACGCCGGCGATGTCGTCCGGGCTTTCGATCCAGACGCTGATCCAGCCTGTCTCAGGCAGGATGTGATGCGGTTGGGCGCGCCCAGCCGCGATCAGCTCGTCGTGCAGCCTGCGCGGAACCGGCAGGTCGGCAAGGCGGTCGCCGTGCACGTGCCCCATCTCCTTCTTGCCGTACATGTATTCGGTGCCGCCGAAACGATGCGGCACCGCGCTGACTCCCGGCCACGATCCGACCGACTCCCGGATCAACGCGCTCGCGGTCTTCATTTAGACAAGAACCGGATACCAGGCGGCGCTAATCCGGGACGGCGATCCCCATCGTCTCCGCCGCCAGCAGCTCAACCACCGCTCTGGTGTCGCCGCCGTTCTTCAGCACCCGCAGCTGCCGATCCGCGCTCGTCCCGCCGGCCAGGATCGTATGCACGTACTCCACCGCCTGGCGCGACCCCAGCTCGTCGACCACGTCGTCGATGAATTCCAGCAGCTCGAGCGCCAGGTCTCGCATCGGGACCTCAGCCTGCTTGCCGAAATCGATGAGCATGCCGTCGATGCCATACCGGATCGCCCTCCATTTGTTCTCTGCGATCAGGGCGGGCATGTACTTGCGGAATCCGAGGTTCCCGGCGCGTAGCTTCAGCAGCTTGGCGCAGATCGCCTGCATCAGCCCGGCGAGGCAGATCGTCTCCTCCAGCCGGGTCGGCATATCGCAAACGCGAAACTCGAGGGTCGGGAAGCTGGGGTGGGCGCGAAGATCCCACCAGATCTTCTTCCCGTTGTCGATGGAGCCTGTCTTCACCAGCAGCTCAACGTAGTTCTGGTACTCGTCGAAAGAGCTGATGTCCGGTGGAATGCCGGTGCGCGGAAAGTTCGACCAGACCACGCTGCGGTACGACTTAAGGCCAGTGTTGCGCCCCATCCAGAACGGGCTCGAGGTGCTGAGCGCAAGGAGGTGGGGCAGGAAGTAGCGCGCCTCGTTGAGCACCTCGATACGCAGCTCCGGATTCGGAATCGCGACGTGGACGTGGAGGCCGAAGATCACGAGCGAGCGGACGACGTCCTGCAGCTCCTCCTCGAGCATCTTGTAACGCTCGTTGTCTGTGATCTGCTGTTCCTGCCAGCGCGAGAACGGGTGCGTGCCTGCGCAGGCGATGCGCAGGCCTTCGGGCTGCAGCAGCTCCGACAGAGTGCGCCTCATCTCGCCGAGCTGGTCGCGAGCCTCGTCGACGTTTTCGCAAATGGTGGTGCCCACCTCGACCACCGACTGCATCATCTCCCGCTTCACCTTGTCGCCCAGGCGCGGCGCGGCTTTCGCGAGCAGGGTGTCGATGTGCGCGTGGAGCTGACCTGTCGCGTCGATGATCTGGTACTCCTCCTCGACGCCGATCGTGAGCAAGCCTTCTCTACTCATGCTGGCCCCTCGACCACGAATGTTGGCACGACGCTGCCCGCACCGGCCGTCACGTTGAGGAGGGCGGCCGCCGAGACGCGGGTCATGAAGCCGCCGGCGCGGCCGTTGAAGAGGTAGGGGTCGAGGTCGACGGCCAGGTCGAGGTAACGGATGCCGTCGAGAGCGATCGGAAACGGGACCCGAGGGATCTCGACCGCCTCCTGGACGACGTAGCTCTGCCTGGTGGCGACATCGATCGCCGCCTCCCACTCCGCCTGGTCCACTGTCCAGCCGAGCACGACGCCCTTGCCTCCGTATTCGTCGTTCGGCTTGAGGACCAGGGTCTGGCGGCGCCGCGCGATGTCCTCGGCCAGCTCGGGGCGGACCTGCCGGGTCCAGGGGATGTGGCGCCGGACGGCCGCTCGCTGGGCGGGGGTGTACAGACGCTCGTACCGCTCATCGGAGAGCAGCGCGAGGCTCATCTTCTTGTGCAGGAGCTTGGCCCGAAAACTGTTGACCACGCAAACGGCGCCCGCCATGTAAGCGTCGCGCAGGGCGCGGGTGTCATCGCCCCGGGCGAGGAGTTCGCTCGTCAGGACGCGTCGGTAGACGAGGTTGACGGCGGTCCCCTGGGAGTGGAGCTTGCCGCGGGTGAACTCCAGCGTCCGCGGGTCGCAGATCAACGTCCTGATCCCGGCCTCCTCGAAGAAAGCCTTGAACATCTCGAACTCCGGCGCGGTCGGCAGGCCTTCCCAATCCACAATCGCGATGACCGGCGTCGTGCTCTTCCCCCACTGCTTGAATGCCCCCAACATCGCGCTCAGCTGACGGCGGCGGGTCGGCATGAATTTGCCTCGAAACCGTTTGCGGAAGGCCTGCATCACCGGCAGCCGTTTGAAGACCTCGGTCAGGTTATCGCTGTAGGCCATGCCCGCCGGCGATTCGGCGTTGTACTCGACGAACCGGACCTGATCCGCGAAAAAGCTGTCGAGCCGGACCGAGGGCGACGAGAACCTGAAGCCTGGGTCGGCCATCGCCAGCCGCTCCTCCTCTGACTCGAGAGCCAGCTCGGCGCGAAGCACGGCGTCATCAAGCACCGCTTTTTCCAGGGCGGAAAGCGCTGAAGCGACCCCCTCCGCGGCCGAAACGGCCTGCTCAAAGCGGCGGCGCGTGAGCAGCTGCGGCCGCAGGGCGACACAAAGCGGACGCTCCCCGAACATCAATTGCTTTTCGCGCTGGCCGTCGGCCAGGGCTTGAGCGCTGTCGGCCGCAAGCCGCTCGTCTTGAAGGAGGGCGTGGAAGGCGACGACGGGGTCCTTCACGCCCGCATCACTCAAGTCCCTACGGGATTCGGCACGGGTGTCTTCTTCACGTACTTCCACCAGCGGTATTCCTCACGCCACGGCGGAGTGGCCTCGCCCCGCGCGTACGCGAGCACCAGGTCGCTCATCTTGTCCACCACCCAGCGGAAGCTGTCCTCTTTGATGGAAAAGTTGTCGAAATCGGGAGCGGGGTTCAGGAAGTCGATGGCGTAGAGGACATCGCCCTTGATCGCGAACTCGACGGTGTCCATGTCATAACCGAGGGCCTCGACCAGAGTTCGCGCGTCCTTTATTGCTTGATCCCGTAGGGTGCCCTCCACCGGCTGCGAGATCTGGTAGCGCGCTTCGAATGGGGCCTTGGGGTTGTAGCGGATCGGCATGACGTGCTCGCGGCCGATGCAGATGCATCGGACGTAGTCGTCCCAGTCGATGAACTCCTGCAGGATCATCGTCTTCAAGCCGGTCTGGTCGTAAGCGGTGATGAGCTCCTCCATGGTGTGCACGATGAAGACGTCCTTCCAGCCTCCCCCCGTGTTGGGCTTGAGCACGGCCGGCAAGCCGGTGTACGAAACGATGTGCTCCCAGTCGAGGGGAAACTGCAGGTTGCGGAGGGAGCGGACGTGGTCGATGTCTGGGATGTACTGCTTGTTGGGCAGCACGACCGTCTTCGGCACCGCAACTCCGAGCTTGCGGGCCAGCGTGCACTCGAAGAACTTCTCGTCAGCCTCCCACCAGAACGGGTCGTTGACGACCACGGCCCCCATCAGCACCGCGCTCTTGAGGTGAGCTCTGTAGTACGGCACCTCGTGCGAGATCCGGTCGACGAGCACCGCGTGGTACGGCTCCGCCAGCTCAGGCGTGCCGCCCAGGACGGCGAGCTCGCCAGTGATGCCATCCGCCTTTCCCTTCTGGTTGACCATCTCGAGGAACGGGCCCGGAAAGGTGTTCTCGCGTCCGACCAGGAGTCCGACGATCTTCTTTGGAGCCATCTTCTTTCCTCTTGATTGGTGAATCGGGTCAGCCGGCGAGGTAGCGACGCATCATGTCCGTCCAGTAGGGCCAATCGTGCGCCCATCCGGGCCAGATATCGAGCCCTACATCGACGCCCTTGTCCCTCAGGAGCGCCGCGAGCTTTCTCGAGTCGTCGACGTTGGGGTCCTGCTCGCCGGTCGCCACCACCTTGGGACGCATCGCCCGCAGCGGACCGAGGTACGCCTCGTCGATCAAGCCTGGGAGGAAGGCCATGAGGTTGGTGAAGTACGTGTTGTCGTCGTGGTAGCCGTCGAGCCATTGCGCCGTGTCAAAGGCCCCGCTGAGGGCGATGAACCCGCCGAGCCTGGTGGGATGGCGAGCCGCCAACAGCACCGCGTGCAGCGCCCCGAAGGACGCGCCGCAGGCCACCGGGCGCTCGGGGATCCGGGGCAGGATCTCATCCACGATGTAGGCCTCGTACTGGAGGTGCCGCCTGACCCGGTCAGCGACCGGACGGTCCTTCGCGTACCAGGATTCGCCGTCGACGCTGTCGACACAGATGAGCTGGACCGCGCCCGACTCGATGAAATCGCTCAGACCCCCGATGAGGCCGAAGTCCTCCCACTGGTAGAAGCGGCCCATCGAGGTCGGGAACACGAGCAGCGGCCTGCCGGCATGGCCGAAGTGGAGCAGCTCCATGTCTCGGCCCAGTGAATGGCTGTATTCCTTGATGTAGTCCCGCTGCACCTCAGCGGTGGTGATGGTCGTGGTCGCCATGGTGGTCATGGTGAGCCATCTCGTGGCCACCCGTTGGCGCGGCTTCCATCATCCGCAGCATCTCACGGCCGCCGGTGCGCAGGAACCTCCAGCCGAGGACGCCGGCGAGCGCAAGCGCGGCGACATCGAGAAATGTCGTGTAGTTCCAGGATGGTCGGGCCTGAAACGCCTCGATATGTTGGTGGGCAGGGACGAGACCGAGCAGCTGGAACAGGCCGCCGATGATCAACCCGGCCAGCACCATCGCGAGATATGAGGTGCCGAGCAGGTAGAGGCTCATCCGGCCGCCGTAGTACTTCCGGTAGATGTTGAGGATGGGAAGGATGAGCAGGTCGGCAAAGATGAAGCTGATCACTCCGCCGAAGCTGATTCCCCCACTCCAGAGGACCGCCGCCAGCGGGACGTTGCCCACTGAGCAGACGAAGCTGAGCATCGCTATCACCGGGCCGATGATCGGCCCCCAGATCGTGCCGAGCGTTGGGTTGCCTGAGATGAACAGTGCCTGCCAGAAGCTGTTGGGCACCCAGGCGGCCAGGGCGCCGGCGATGAGGAAGCCGAGTAGGAGGTCCTGGGCCACGCTGGCCACGTCCCCATAGAAGTAATGGCTGACCGCGGTGACGCCGCGGGTTGAGAAGAGCCGCGCCAGGAAGGGCCCTCCCGTGACTGACATATCCATCTCGCCGTGGCCTTCCATCCGTCCCCGCAGCCCCCTCTCAGCCTGGACCCGCGCGGCGTCGACCATGCGGGCGCGGAGGGTGTACTTGAAGATCACGGCGAGGATCGCGATCATCAGGAGCCCACCGGCGAACTCGGCGGCCAGGAACTGCCAGCCCAGCAAGATGAGGAGGACGAGCCCGAGCTCGAACACCAGGTTCGTGCTCGCGAACTCGAAGAGGATGGCGTTGGCAAACGTGGCGCCCTTGCGAAAGAGGCTGCGCCCCACCGCGACCGCGGCGTAAGAACAACTGGAGCTTGCCGCACCGAGCAGCGTGGCGAAAGTCACGCTCCGCAGGTCGTCTCTGCCCAACACCCTCACCACCGCCTCTCGCGGGACGAGCGATTGGACGACGGCCGAGATCAGGAAGCCCAGGACGAGCGGCCACAGGACCTCCCAGAACATGAAGAAGGCCATCTGCAGCGCGTCCCAGATCGCCAGGAGGACGAACACGTTATGCCTTCACCAGTCTCTCGATGGCGCCGTTCAGCTCCTTGACCTTGGCGCCGCCCCTTCCGGCACGGATCGCCTCGGCGACGCAGTGCTCCGTGTGGTCGGCGAGCAGCAGCAGCGCGATGCCGTCCAGAGCAGCTTTGGCGGCGCTCACCTGCGTGAGTACGTCGATGCAGTAGCGATCGTCCTCAACCATCTTCTGGATGCCCCGGACCTGCCCCTCGACACGACGCAGCCTTCCCTGAACCGCTCTCTTGTGGGTCGTATAGCCTGGCATGAGTTAGGATTGTATACCCCCTCGGGGTATGTGCTCCTGAAACCCTGGGCTGTAATAGGGTTGAGGCAATTTGGTCATTCGAGTTCTCGTGCTTTCACTGCTCATCTTCATGCTGGGCTTCGGCGCCCACGAGGTGATGCACCTGCTCTTGATCTACGCGGTCGGCGTCGACGGCTCGATCATCGTTCGTCCGTGGCGTCTCGGCTACGTGAACTTCACGATCTATGCGCTGCACGCGCAACCTGCGCACGAGCTTGATGTCGTGCGGCAGGCGATTGTGAACTTCTTCGGGCCTTTCCTGGCGGCGATTCCACTGGCCGCCCTTCTTCTTTATGTCCGGCAGCCGATCCCGTTCGCGGCCCTGGCCGCCAATGTCGTGATCTTGATCTTCTTCGCGATCATCGAGCTGGGCGACCTTCTGCTCGAGGTGGTGTGGAAGACAGACCTTCCACTCCTGACCACCCCTGAGTTCAACTACGGCGTCCCATTGCTTGTCATCGTGCTGACGACACTGAGCGTTGCGGTCATGTCAATTGTTCAGGGACGCGGCCGGCCCATCCCCGACTGAGGTGCATGTTGCGACCGGGTGAAGACCCGGCGCGCTGCCTCCGCCACAGGCCCACGCGCGTCCTTCGAATGTGGCGAGCTCGAACCCGTGTCGCGGCGACATCATCTTTTCGCTGCCCGTCCAGGCGCCGCCCTGCGAGTAGAAGACGAGCTGATCGACAATTCCGGTCTCGCTGGCGTCCTGGCCGCCTGTCATCACCACGTCGCCGCTGACGAACGAGGTTGCCCCGCCGCCACTCGTGGGCAGCGGGAGATCAGGCAACCGCGACCAGGCGCCCGAGGCCGGATCGAAGCAGTCGACGCGGCCGGTCGTGGGCGAGCGGCCTCCCGCGACGCATGCCGCACCGTTGGCGACGAAGCCGGACACGTGGTTACGCGCTGCTGGCAGCGCGGTGAGCACCGACCACGTGTTGGAGCCGGGATCGTAGGCCTCGAGCGGTCCGACGTTGCCACGGCTGTTGTTGCCGCCGATGGCGTAAAGGCGCCCCTGCGCCGCGACCAACCCGTGGCCGCCTCGGGCGAAGTGCATCGAGGCCAGCTCGGTCCAGTGGTCAGAGTCGAGCCTGAACAGACGCGCGCTGTCCCTGCCGTAGCTGTGCCCGCCCGCCACGTAAACGTGATCGTCAAGAGTCGCCGCGGAGGGATGGTCGACCGCAAGCGGCAGGGGCGGACCGGCTGCCCACGTGTTGCCGTCGAACACATAAACCGAGGCCAGACTCACCCCGGCCGCATTGAATCCGCCCATCACGTAAAGCCTGCCCGCGGCGGTCGCCGCGCCGGTCTCCTCGATCGGCGCCGGCAACGCAGCCTCCAGTCGCTGCGGAGGCAGTGGCGAAGGTGAGGGCGAGGGGCTCGGCGAGGCGGATGGGGATCGCGCCGGGCTGGTCGGCTGCGCAACCTGGTTCGGGCGGCATCCCGCCAAAGCCACCAAACACGCGATGCCCGCTACGAGGCTGACGCCTTTCATCCCGTCGCATAATCCCAGCATGGCGACCGCCCTCTCCCTCACCCACCTCGGATCGCTGATGCGCGGCGTCCGGAGCGTCGACGAGGTTGGGGCCGACGAGCGGGCGGCCTCGCTGGCCAAGCGGTCGATCAAGAAGTCCTCCAAGCTGTGGGCCCTAGACCTGGCGATCCGCTGCATGGACCTCACCACGCTGGAGGGCGCGGACACCCCTGGCAAGGTCGCCGCGATGTGCGCCAAGGCCATCCGGCCCAAGCCCGGCGACTCGACCATCCCGTCGGTGGCGGCCGTCTGCGTGTATCCGTTGCGCATCGCCGACTGCGTGGAGCACCTGCGCGGCAGCGATGTAAGGATCGCCTCCGTGGCGACGGCCTTTCCGTCGGGCCAGAGCTTCACGCCGATCAAGCTCGCGGAGACCGAGCAGGCGGTCCGGGCCGGCGCGCACGAGATCGACATGGTGATCGACCGAGGCGCGTTCCTCGCCGGCGACTATCAGCGCGTGTACGACGAGATCGTCGCCGTGAAAGAAGCGTGCGGCGCGGCCCACCTCAAGGTCATCCTCGAGACCGGCGAGCTGGGCACGTACGACGCGGTGAGGCGCGCGAGCATCCTGGCGATGGCCGCCGGCGCCGACTTCATCAAGACATCGACCGGAAAGGTGCAGCCCGCCGCTACCCTGCCGGTCGCCCTGGTCATGATGGAATCCATCCGCGACTTCGTTCGCGAAACCGGCCGGCCCGTCGGCTTCAAGGCGGCGGGCGGAATTCGCACCGCGAAGCAGGCGATTGCATATCTGGTGCTGACCTACGAGACCCTCGGACCCGACTGGATGACACCGGAACGGTTGCGCCTGGGTGCCTCGACGCTTCTCAACGATGTCCTGATGCAGATCGATAAGGAGCGGACCGGCGCGTACCAGTCCCCTGACTACTTCACGATCGACTGATGGCAATCACCAAGAAACAATCCGACGCACTCGCCAAGCAGGTCTTCGAGTACGCGCCGGCACCCGAGGCGATAGACCACGTCAAGATCCAGCCCCGTTATGGCCTGTTCATCGGCGGGCGTATGGTCGAGGGCCACAGCAAGAAACATTTCCCGACCATCAACCCGGCCACCGAGAAGAAGCTGGCCGAGGTTGTGGAGGCGGATGAGGTCGATGTCGACCGCGCCGTCAAAGCAGCGAGCAAGGCTTTCGATTCGTGGGCTCGCCTATCGCCATCGCGCCGCGCGAGGTTTCTGTTCCGCATCTCGCGCCTGCTCCAGGAGCGTTCGCGCGAGCTCGCAGTCGTGGAGACGATGGACGGAGGCAAGCCCATCAAGGAATCGCGCGACGTCGACATCCCGCTGAGCGCTGCGCACTTCTTCTATTACGCAGGCTGGGCGGACAAGCTCGAGTGGGCCTTCCCCAACCGCAAGGCGCGGCCCCTTGGTGTCGCTGGCCAGGTGATCCCGTGGAACTTCCCCCTGTTGATGCTCGCGTGGAAGATCGCACCCGCGCTCGCGGCCGGCAACACCGTCGTTTTGAAACCGGCCGAGACGACCCCGCTGTCCGCGATGTTGTTCGCCGAGATCTGCATGCAGGCGGAGCTGCCGCCCGGCGTGGTCAACATCATCACGGGCGCGGGCAAGACGGGATCGCTTCTCGTCTCGCACCCGGACGTGAATAAGGTCGCGTTCACCGGCTCGACCGAGGTGGGCAAGTCCATTCAGCGCGCAATCGCCGGCTCGGGCAAGCGGTTGACGCTCGAGCTCGGCGGCAAGGCCGCGAATATCGTCTTCGACGACGCACCGCTCGACCAGGCGGTCGAGGGCATCGTCAACGGCATCTATTTCAACCAGGGTCACGTGTGCTGCGCAGGCAGCCGCTTGCTGGTGCAGGAGTCGATTGCCGAGCCGCTCCTCGAGAAGCTGAAGCGACGGCTCTCGACCCTTCGCCTGGGCGACCCACTTGACAAGAACACCGACATCGGCGCCATCAACTCGCGCGCCCAGCTGGAAAAGATCAAGGGCCTGGTCGAGTCGGGGATTGAAGAAGGCGCCGAGCTGTACCAGCCCGAGTGCGTCTTGCCCGAGCGCGGATTCTGGTTCCCGCCTTCGCTTTTCACCAATGTGTCGCAGTCGTACCGCATCGCGCGGGAAGAGATATTCGGCCCGGTGCTCTCTGTTCTCACGTTCCGGACTCCGAACGAGGCTGTGGAAAAGGCGAACAACACGCCGTACGGGCTGTCCGCCGGCGTCTGGACGGACAAGGGCTCGCGCATCCTTTGGATGGCGGAGCGCATGCGCGCCGGCGTCGTGTGGGCGAACACGTTCAACCGCTTCGACCCGACTTCGCCTTTCGGCGGCTACAAGGAATCTGGCTTCGGCCGCGAGGGCGGCGTGCACGGCCTCCTTCCGTACGTGGACCTGAACTGATGGACGTGCGCAAGACCTACAAGCTGTTTGTGAACGGGGAGTTCGTGCGCTCCGAGTCCGGCCGGGCCTACCGGCCTGATGGCAAGGTCAACGTGCCGCGCGGCTCGCGCAAGGACCTGCGCGACGCGGTTCGTGCCGCGCGCACGGCTTTTCCGGGTTGGGCCGGACGTACCGCGATGAACCGCGGCCAGATCCTCTACCGCGCCGCGGAGATGCTGGACGGACGCGCGGCGCAGTTCGTGGAGCTGCTCGGTGGCGGTGCGCGGGCCCGCCGAGAGCTGGACCAATCCGTGGAGACGCTCGTGTGGTACGCGGGCTGGACCGACAAGCTGTCCCAGGTCACCGGCACCGTGAACCCGGTCGCGGGACCCTACTTCAACTTCACGATCCCGGAGCCAACCGGCGTGGTCGCCGTTGTTGCACCCGAGGAGACCCCGCTGAGCGGGTTCGTGCGGAGGCTGGCGCCGGCGCTGTGCGGCGGCAACGTGGTCGTCGCGCTGGCCGCGGAATCGCACCCGCTGGCCGCGCTGACCTTGGCCGAGGTCGTGGCCACGAGCGATGTGCCGGCAGGGGTGATCAACATCATCAGCGGGCAGCGGAAGGAGCTTCTGCCGTGGCTCGCCAATCACATGGACATCAACGCAATCGACACGGCCGGATGCACGCCCGAGGAAATCAAAGGGATCGAGGAAGCAGCCGCGGGGAACGTGAAGCGTGTGATCAAAGTTACGCAGGACGAGCAGAGTCCTTATCTCGTCGCTGCTTTCATGGAAATGAAAACCGTCTGGCACCCAATCGGTGTTTGACGGCACTTAGAATTGCACTTGCATGACTGAGGTGCTGACCCGGCCGGCCCCGAGCGAGACTTCGGGACTCGGACTGGACAGGCCCAGCAAGCCGATGATCTCGTCAGCTCAGATCGCGCGCCGCGTCCGAAGGCTGGGAAGACAGATCTCCGAGGTTTACGCGGATATCGACACCCCGCTGGTGATGGTCGTGATCCTGAAGGGCGCGACGGTGTTCGCCGCCGATCTCCTACGCAGCCTCAGCATCCCCGCCGAGCTGGAGTTCGTACGCGCGTCCAGCTACCCGACCGGCACCTCGAGCAACGGGCGCCTGCGCCTCGCGCATATGGTCGAGGGTCCGCTCGTGGGCAGGCACGTGCTGCTGGTCGAGGACATCATCGACTCCGGTGTCACGGTCAACGCGGTGGCCAGGCGCATCCGCAAGCTCGGGGCAGCATCGGTGAAGCTCGCCGCGCTGCTCGATCGCCCGGCGAGGCGGCAGGTGGAGGTGAAGATCGACTTCACCGGATTCGTCATCCCGGACCGTTTCGTGATCGGCTACGGCCTTGATTACGCCGGCCTGTACCGCGAGCTACCCCACATCTATTCGCTGACATAGCCTCCCCGTACCTCGGCTGGAAGAAAGCCGAGTTGCACTCGCACCTCGACGGTGCGGTGCGCGTGTCGACCGCCGAAGAGCTGGGCGGCAGCAAGGGGCTCTCCATGGTCGCCCCGGACGACTGCCCCAGCCAGGCCGACTACATCAAGTATTTCGAGCCTGCGATCGCTGTCATGCAGACCGAAGAAGCGCTCGAACGCATAGCGCTCGAGCTGTGCGTCGACTCCGCTGACGAGAACGTCGACTACCTCGAGGTGCGTTGGGCACCCCGCCTGCACCTGCGGCAAGAGCTCACCGTGGAACAGGTGATCGGCGCGGTTCTCTCGGGACTCGACTCCGGCCCGATCGAGGCGGTGGCGATCGTCTGCGCGATGCGCCAGCACGCCCCCGAGGACAACGTGGAGCTGGCGCGCATCGCTGGGAGCTTCGCCGGGCGCGGCGTGGTCGGCTTCGACCTGGCGGGCGATGAGGTGCGCTTTCCGACGGCACCCCAACGCCCGGCGTTCGACGCCGCGCGGGCGGCGGGACTCCATCTCACGTGTCACGCCGGCGAGGCCGGCGATCCATCGCACGTCGAGGAGGCATTGAACCTCGGCGTCGAGCGCATCGCCCATGGCGTGACCGGCGCCCGCGATCCGCGCATCGTCCAGCGGGTTCAGGCTGAAGGAGTGGTGCTGGACATGTGTCCGACCGCGAACTGGAAGACGAAGGCGGTCCGCACGCTCGCCCACCACCCACTGCCGCGACTGGTGCGCGCCGGCCTGCGCTGCACCATCAGCACGGACTCGCGCACGGTTGCGAACACGACGCTCACTCACGAGTTCGAGCTGATGGCCGGCATCGGAATGACGGACGAAGAGCTCCAGCTCTGCAATCGCACGGCCTACGCGGCGAAGTTCGGCTAGCCCCTAGCCACAAACGCGGTTAGTCCGGACTTTGTGGGCCCATCGCTCGCCCCAACCCCGGATAGTCCGGACTATCCGGATGGGTCGCGCCTAGTTCCCAGTCCCGAACAATCGGTCGCCGAAATCACCCAGGCCCGGCACGATGTACGCCTTATCGTTGAGGCGCTCATCGAGCGCCGCGGTGTAGACATCGACCTCCGCATGGCGTTCCTCGAGGACCTTCACGCCTTCCGGCGCGGCCACGATGCAGACCATCCGCGTGTCGCGTCCGCCCGCCTCCTTGATCAGGTCGAGCGCCTGGGCCGCCGAGCCCCCGGTGGCGAGCATCGGGTCTAGAAGAAGAGGGATCTTGCCCTCCAGCCTCGGCAGCTTCTTGTAGTAGATCCGCGCCACAGCGGTCTCCTCGTCGCGTTCCAGGCCGATGTAGCCGACACTCACCCGAGGCAGAAGCTCGAGCACGGGGCCGAGCAGGCCTAAGCCCGCGCGGAGCACCGGGATGGCGACGACCTCGGTCTCGACCGCGATGGAATCGGCCTCGGCCAGCGGCGTGCGCACCTTGCCGTGGCGCACCGGCAGGTCGAGGGTCGCTTCATAGAGAAGAAGGCTGATCACCTTGCGCGCCAGGACCCGAAACTCGTCCGGCGGTGTGCTGCTGTCGCGCAAGCCGCGCAGGCTGTCCGCGACGAGCGGATGCTTACTGACGCTTAGAGGCACTGGCATCGCTTTTGATCAACCGCCGGATGGCGTCGACGGCGACCGTCAGCATGCGGTCCATGTAGGACGGGTCGAGGTGGTGGATCTCGCCGGCACCGAGCTCGTCGACGCAGAGGTTGATCGTCCCCGCACGCATCTTCCGAAGCCGCGAGACGATCAGCAGGGTTGACGTCTCCATATCGTTGCTGATGATCCCGGCCTTCGACCACATCGCGAGCTCGTCGCGGAGGTGAGGCCGCGGCATCTCGTCGGGCAGCAGGTCGGAGTACAGCGCGTCGACCGAGCGCAGCAGACCCACGTGATACGGCGCGCCTGATGCCTGCGCCGCCGCGATGAGCGCGTTGACGACGTCCAGGGAGGCTATCGCCGGGTACTCCTTCGGCACATAACCGTCGGGGGTTCCCTCGCTCCGCACGGCGCCGATGGCGATGACGAGATCGCCCATCTTGATCTCTGGTTGCGAAGCGCCGCATGTCCCAACACGAAGCAGCGTATGCACCCCTAGCTCGTGGAGCTCCTCGACCCCGATCGCGACCGATGGCCCGCCCATCCCCGTCGACATCGTGGATACAGGCACCCCGTCGACCTTGCCGGTGAAAGTACGGTACTCGCGGCTGAAGGCAACCTCACGCGCTCCCTCCAGATGCCTGGCGACCAGCGGTGTTCGAAACGGGTCGCCTGGAACGAGCACATAGTCGCCGACGTCTCCGGGACCGAGCCCAACGTGATACTTCTTCTCACTCACAGCCATCGGCCCGAATACTAATCGCCCTTTGTGACCCCGTTTTTGTCCACGCGGGCGAGCACATGAGGCGGGCGCCGCACCTCCCGATCGCTCAGCCTCCACGCGGCTCTAAGCCTTGGAGCTACGCGATCGATCAACTCTTGCGAACGCGCGTGAACGGTCACCAGCGACTGGCCTTTGCCGACGTGCTCGCCAACCGGCGCGTCAACTGTGAATCCGGCGGATGGGTCGACCTTGTCCTCCTTGCGGACACGTCCGGCGCCAAGATCGATGCCCGCCAACCCGATCTCGAGTGCGTCGATCCCTGCCACGTAACCGTCTCTGTCGGCCGTCACTTCGCTCTGGACAGCCGCTGTTGGCAGGCCGCGCTCGAGATGCCCGCCCTGAGCCGAAAGCATCTGCTCGAATTTCTGCCGGCCGGCGCCCGACCCCAGGACTTCCGCCACGTTCGCCTTGACACCCGCCAGCTCGCACATTTCGCGCGTGACCCTTGCACACACCTCGAGGAGCTCCTCGTCGCCTTTGCCAGACAGCGCGTCGAGGGCCTCCTGCACCTCGAGCGCGTTGCCAACCGTGACCCCCAACGGGTTGTCCATCGCGGTGACGAGCGCGACCGTGCGCCTGCCGGCGCCCTCCCCGAGCTGCACCATCTCCGACGCCAGCTCTTCGGCCGAGGCCTCGTCAGGCATGAATGCGCCACGCCCGAACTTCACGTCGAGAACGATGGCGTCGGCGCCCGCGGCGATCTTCTTGGACATCACGCTCGATGCGATCAAAGGAATTGAGGGCACGGTCGCGGTGACGTCGCGGAGCGCGTACAGGAGCTTGTCAGCCGGGACGATGCGCGGCGACTGCGCGGCGACGGCGATCCCAACCGCGCGCACCTGCTCGATGAAGCGTTCCGGCTCGAGGTCGACCGTAAGCCCCGGAACCGACTCGAGCTTGTCCAGCGTGCCGCCGGTGTGGGCGAGCGCTCGACCGCTCAGCTTCGGCACCTTCACGCCGCAGGCCGCGGCCAATGGCGCAGCGATCAGCGTCACCTTGTCGCCGACGCCGCCGGTCGAGTGCTTGTCGACCTTGATCCCCGGAATCGCGTGAAGGTCGAGCACCTCACCGCTGGCGACCATCGCCTGGGTCAGGGTGAGGGTCTCGGCACGGCTCATCCCGCGGATGCAAACCGCCATGAGCCAGGCGGCCATCTGATAGTCGGGGACCTCGCCGCGCAGGTACCCCGAGAGCAAGAAATTGATCTCTTCCGGCGTGTGCTCGCCGCCGTCGCGCTTGTGGCTGATGACCTCCAGCGCCTTCATCGCGGGACATCGTTCCACATTCCGGCCGTCACATAATGCAGGTGTACAATCCGCGCGACCGAGCGGTTCGCGCCCAGTTTGGTACTGGGCTTTTCAGTTGTGAAGGGAGCGACAAGGATGGCGCATAAGCAGTTCAGGTTCCTTGGTGTGGTTGCCGCTGCGATGGTCCTGGCCGTGGCGTGCGGCGGGACCTCGGGCGGGGGCACTCCGACGAAGACGTTCAAGATCGGGTTGGTCACCGACATCGGCGGCCTCAACGACAAGAGCTTCAACCACCTGGCGGACGTCGGCCTCGAGAAGGCCAAGGCCGAGTTCAAGATCCAGGCGGACGTCAAGGAGTCGAAGAGCGGCGACGACTACGTCCCCAATCTCACCGACTTCGCGACCAAGAGCTACGACCTCGTGATCGGGGTCGGCTTCCTGATGCAGGAAGCGGTTGGCACCGTGTCAGGCACGTTTCCAAACGTGCATTTCTCCATCATCGACGGCGCCGGCACCGACGCCAAGGGCGTCGACCTGAAGCACAGCAACGTCCAGTCCCTCTTCTTCAAAGAGCAGGACGCAGGTGCCATGGTTGGCGTGATCGCCGGGTGGCTCGAAAAGAATGGCAAGGCCAAGAAGAACAAGCACGTGGTCGGCGCGGTCGGCGGCATCAGCATCCCCCCGGTCAACCACTACATCGCGGGCTACAAGTGGGCGGCGAAGATGGAAGACCCTTCGGTCAACGTCCTCGTCGGTTACTCGAACAACTTCACCGACCCGGCCAAGTGCAAGGGTCAGGCTCAGACCCAGATCGGGCAGGGCGCTGACGTCATCTTTCAGGTTGCGGGCGGCTGCGGGCTTGGCGCGCTGCAGGCCGCCGGCCAGGCCGGCGTCTACGGCGTCGGCGTGGACGCAGACCAGAAGGACGCCGACGCGTCCGTTATCGCCAGCGCGCTCAAGAAAGTTGACGTGGCGACCTACACCGCGATCAAGAATGTCGTGAACGGTCAGTTCCAGAGCGGGGCGCTCACGTTCAGCATCGCCAATGAGGGCGCCGGGTACGCGATCGACAACTTCGACCCGCCCGCCGAGCTCAAAACCGAGCTGGACAAGATCCAGGCTCAGATCAAGTCCGGCGCTCTGACCCCACCCGCGGACATTCCATAGCCACAACCTCGGGGACGGGTGCTGGTAGCGCCCGTCCTCGACCGCCGGGCTTGCCGCCGATCGTCCGGCGCCTCGCCGGCGGGCTCGCGATGCCGTTCGGTTCGGTTGTCTTTGCCTTCGTTGTCGGTGCGCTGATCGTCGGCGTCACGGGGGCAAATCCATTCAGCGCCTACGCGGGTTTGATTTGCGGCGGGCTCGGCATCGGCTGCACCCAGGGCGAGAACCCGGCGCTCGAGATCTCCAACACGATCGTCTTCGTCATCCCGCTGATCACCACCGGGGTCGCAGTGGCTTTACCGTTTCGAGCCGGCCTGTTCAACATTGGCGCTGAGGGCCAGCTGCTCGCGGGATCGATGGCCTGCGCCGCCATCGGCATCAAGTTCAACACCCTGCCCTCTCCGATCCTTCTGCCCATGGTGCTGCTGGGCGGCATGGCCGCAGGTGCCGTGTGGGCCGGAATCCCCGGGGTCCTTAAGGCGGTCGTCGGCGCGCATGAGGTCGTGACCACGATCATGCTCAACTACGTCGCGCAGTGGCTGCTGCGCTTCCTCATCATCGGAGGCCCGCTGCAGCTGGGGCCGGGTACCTCGAAGTCGCTGCCCATCGGCGACGGAGCGCGTCTCGCCACGCTGCTGCCGGCGGACAACTCGCTGATCGTCTTCGGCCTGCCGTCCAGCGTGTTTCGCGTCCACACGGGGCTGCTGATCGCGCTCGCCGCGGCCGCGCTGTTCGCCTTTGTGTTGTGGCGAACGTCATTCGGCTACGAGATCCGTGCCGTCGGACAGAGCCAGAAGGCCGCCCGTTATGCCGGAGTCAGCGTCCGCCGGACGATCATCCTCACGATGCTCATCGCCGGCGCCTTCTCGGGCCTGGCCGGCGCGATCCAGATCGCCGGCGTCGACCACAACCTGACCGACAAGTACTTCAGCGACACCACCGGCTTCGACGCCATCGCGGTCGCCCTGCTCGGCCTGGGCAGCGCGGTCGGCATCGTGCTCGCCTCGGTGCTATTTGGTGCCCTGCACTCGGGAGGCGCCATCATGCAGAGCGACGCGGGCATCTCGAGCAACCTGGTGCTGGTCCTGCAGGCGCTGATCCTGTTCAGCATCGCCGCGAACTTCGTCGGCGCGATCCGAAGAGGACTGCCGATCGGCCGGAAGCCATCCGCCCTGCCTCCTGAGCTGCCCCCGGCCGCGGGCTTGATGTCGGAGGCGGCGACCGCGCCCCCCGAGACGGCATGAGCGGCGTCGAAGACATCTTCCGCCTGCTTTTCACCGCCAACCTCTGGCAGGCGACCCTCGCCGCCGCCGTCTTGCTGCTTCTGCCCGCCCTTGGGGGCGTGATCTCGGAGCGCAGCGGCGTCGTGAACATCGCGATGGAGGGCATGATGCTCACCGGGGCGTTCTTTGCCGTGGTGGCGGACCTGGCCTGGCACAATGCCTGGCTTGCCACCGGCGTCGCTGTCCTGGCGGGCGCTTTGATGGCCACGATCCACGCAGTGGTGTCGATCCAGTTCCGCGCCGATCAGATCGTGAGCGGCATCGCGATCAACATCTTCGCGGCAGGCCTGACGGTCTTCCTGGTCAACCGCATCTACGGAATTCAGGACATCGGGCACGTGACGCCGAGCGAGAGCCTCCCGTACATCAACGTCGGCGGTCTCGACCAGATTCCGTTCGTCGGCAAGGTGCTGTTCCAGCAGAACGTGGTCGTCTACATGGCGCTGGTGCTGCTGGTCCTGGTCCACGTCGTGCTGTTCCGGACGCGACTGGGCCTGCGCATCCGCGCGGTCGGCGAGCATCCCCAGGCCGCGGACACCGCCGGGATCAACGTCTACCTCATCCGCTACAGCGCGGTGATCACGAGCGGCCTGCTCTCGGGCCTCGCCGGTGCGTTCCTCGCCATCGGCGTCTCGAACACGTTCGTACCCAACATGACCGACGGCCGGGGCTACATCGCACTTGCCGCGATGATCTTCGGCAAGTGGACGCCAGTCGGCGCGTTCATCGCGTGCGTGATCTTCGGACTGGGCGAGGCGATCTATGACAACAACTCGATCATCCACGTGTCGCCTTATCTGCTGAGCATGCTGCCCTACATACTCACCCTCGTCGTGCTCGCCGGCCTCGTCGGCCGCAGCACGCCGCCCGCCGCCGACGGCCTTCCCTACGTGCCGGGTTCCGAATGAGCGACGAACAGCTCGCGGTCGACATGCGCGGCATCACCAAGCAGTTTCCAGGAGTGCTCGCCAACAACCACGTGGACTTCAGCGTCAGGCCGGGCGAGATCCACGCGCTAGTCGGCGAGAACGGAGCGGGCAAGTCGACGCTGATGAACATCCTGTACGGCCTGTTTCCGCCCGATTCCGGTGAGATTCACATCAACGGCAAGCAGGCGCATATCGGTGGTCCCCGCGACGCCATCGCCCTTGGCATCGGCATGGTGCATCAGCACTTCATGCTGATTCCTGTGTTCTCCGTCGGCGAGAACATCATGTTGGGGCGCGAGCCGGTGGCCGGGCCGGACTTCTATGACCACGCGCGAGCCCGGACGGCGATCAATGAGCTGACCAAGCGTTATGGGCTCGCGTTGAATCCCGACGCGCGGATGGGGGACCTTCCCGTCGGCCTGCAGCAGCGAGCCGAGATCGTCAAGGTGCTCTACCGCGGCGCGAACATCCTTATCCTCGACGAACCGACCGGAGTGCTGACACCTCAGGAGACGAAGGAGCTCTTCGTCGTGCTGCGGGACCTAGTCAAGTCAGGCAAGACCATCATCTTCATCAGCCACAAGCTGAAGGAGGTCCTCGAGATTTCCGACCGAATCACGGTGATGCGGCGCGGCAAGGTGGTCGGCCACCTGACCACCAAGCAAACCAACGAGGAGGAGATCGCCACCATGATGGTCGGCCGCGAGGTGCTTCTGCGCGTCGACAAGAAGCCGGCAACGCCTGGCGCCGTTGTCATGCGGGTCGAGAACATCAGCGCCAACACCGACCGGGGCGTCCCGGCGCTGAAGGGCGTCTCCTTCGAGCTGCGCCAGGGAGAGATCCTGGGCATCGCCGGTGTCGAGGGCAACGGCCAGAGCGAGCTGATGGAGGTCCTGGCGGGAACGCGCCAAGTGACCGGCGGGCGGGTCCTGCTGGGCGACCGAGACATCACCACCTACGACGCCAGGACCGAGCGCGGCGCCGGCGTCGCCTTCATTCCCGAGGACAGGCGCGGCACCGGTCTTGTCCTGAGCTTCTCGATCGCCGAGAACTCCATCCTGGGCCGCGAGCGCTCACCGACCTTCTCCTGGAACGAGTTCGTGCTGAAGCTGGTCGCGATCAAAGAATGGGCACGCCGGCTGGTCAAAGAGTTCGACATCCGGACGCCGAGCATCGAAGTGGCCGCGCGCAACCTCTCCGGCGGCAATCAGCAGAAGGTGATCGTCGCGCGCGAGATGGGCAGCAAGCCGAAAGTCCTGCTGGCCGCGCAGCCCACGCGCGGCGTCGACATCGGGGCGATCGAATTCATCCACCGGCGGATCGTCCAGGAGCGCGACGAGGGAACCGCGGTGCTCCTGGTTTCCGCCGAGCTGGATGAGGTGCGCTCGCTGTCGGACCGGATCGCGGTCATGTACGAAGGCCGAATCGTCAGCATCGAGCCGCCGGACGCAGCAGAAGAAAGACTCGGACTGTTGATGACCGGAGGCGGCGCCCCTCGCGAAGGGGCGGCCTAGAGCTCTTCCAGCAGCCCGGGCAGCTCGCGGATGCTCGCGATGCGCCGCCAGCCCCCCTTCGGCATTTCTTCCTCGGGGACGTGCTCGTGATCCCAGGTCACCTCGTACGGGATGTGGACGGCGTGGCCGCCGAGGCTGACCACTGGAACGATGTCCGAGCGAAGCGAGTTCCCGACCATCACGAAGTCCTCCGGCTGAATTGAACGGCGTCTGAACACGCCGCGGTAGGAATCGACATTCTTCTCGGTGAGGATCTCGACGCCGAGGAAAAGGTCGCCCAGGCCTGACTGCGCGAGCTTGCTCTCCTGATCGAACAGGTCACCCTTGGTGATGAGCAGCAAGTCGTAGCTTGGGCTGAGCTTGTGAAGCGTTTCCTCGACGCCTTCCAGCAGCTCGGTGGGCTCCATCAGCATGCGCTTGCCCCAGCCGAGGATCACCTTCAGGTCTGATGCGGGAATCTGTCCCTCGGTGAGCTCGATCGCGGTCTCGAGCATCGACAGCGTGAACGACTTGACGCCGTAGCCGTAGATGCCGAGGTTCTTCAGCTCCATCTCGGCCAGGCGCCTGTCTGCGTCCGCCTCAGGCACGTGCCGCTCCAGCAGCTCGTGAAACTCACCTTGAGTGACATGGAACCGCGTCTCGCTGTGCCACAGCGTGTCGTCGCCGTCGAACCCCACCACTCGGACCGGCATCGCGCCGCCCGATTATCCGGGTTGCTACGTGCCGGGCGCCCGTATCGGCGTCCAGTGCAGTCCGCCGTCCACGGTCCTCTGGATGGCGCCGCGCACGGTCGCATAACCCACCATCGCGTCGCCGAACACGACCTCGGGTGCGATGGGAGCCGCCTGCGAGTAGTCCGACGCATAGGCGTGCCAGCTCTTGCCTCCATCCGTCGTCTCGACCGATTGACCGGGTGCGCCGACCTGCAACCAATGCGAGGCGGTGATGAAGGCGACAGAAACAGCAGGGTTCGGCACGTCCGCAGCGTATGTCCACGTTGCACCCCCATCGCCAGACCTGAACACGTACGCCCGGCCCCCGGTCGGCTGGGTCCCGTAGGCGGTCATCAGGTAAGCGCCGCCAGATCCCCAAACCTGGTGGACTCTCAACGCGTCGCCGCCGCCGGAGGTCTTGAATCCAGGCGGATCCGGAATCGGCGCCGATGCCTTCCAGGTCAAGCCCCCGTCGGCCGTCCGATAGACAACGGGCGGATTGTTGTCGTCCCATCCGCTGATGAACCCGTGCCTGGCGTCGGTGAACGAGAGCCCCTGCTTGCATTGGCGGTCTGCGATGCCGGTGGTCGTCAGACGCTCCCACGTCCTGGCGCCGTCGGACGTGTGCCAGATCGCAATGCCGGCCGCGTTGCATTGGGTCTCCGGAATCCCCGGCACCGAAAGCCACCCCTGGTTGGCGTCGACGAAGGAAACCTCGAGCGGGCCGCCGCCCTCGACCGCCGGCAGCGCGCGCTGCGCCCACGTATCGCCTCTGTCGGTCGACACGTAGAGGAACGTGTCGGCGACAAAGGCCCAGACCACGTTGTGCGAGGGCACGCTCAGCTGCGTTGTCGTCGGGTAATAGGGCCCGGGCGGGCTAGGGGCGGGTGAGGTGGTGCGCGAGGCGCTCGCCGGGCCGACATGGGACGGTGGTCTGCTGCTCCGCGTATAGACCAGAACACCTACGGTCGCCACGGTGAGGACGGCGACGACAAATGCAGCGACCGCGGGCATCAGGTTCGGGTGCTGCTGGCCGGCGCTCAACGCCTTGCCGACGCGCGCGCCGAAGTCGGGCGACGGCGCGCCGCTGCGTGCATCCAGAGCGCGGCGAAGCTCACGCTCATCGGGGGTCATGTGTCCACCTCGAGCTTCATGCCCGGCCGCAGGGCGGCGAGCGCCCGATGGACCCTCTGCCTCGCCGCGCCTTCGGAGCACCCGAGGACGCGGGCGACTTCTGTGATCGGCAGGTCGAGGTGGTAGTACAGCGACAACACGAGCAGATGCTGCGGCGCCAGGCGGTCGAGCGCCTTATCGAGATCGATGCGGTCAGCCGATGACTCGTCAGCGATCGAGTGCGATGCGATTTCGGGGAATCGCCACACATGCCACCACCGAGAGCGCCGGGCGCTGCGGCACTCGTTGGCGACTATGGTCAAGAACCATGGACGCATTTCGGCGCCGGCGCGGAACCTGCCGAAGCTGCGCCAGGCCTTGACCGCGGCTTCCTGCACCGCGTCCTCCGCCGCGGTTCGGTCGTTCAGCATCGTCATCGCAAGTCGAAACGCCGGATCGAGCACGGTGGAAAGCAGCTCTTCAAACGTCCGGTTGTCACTCACGCCTCCAACGGTTCTACGCAGGGACCGGGGCATCTGTTACGCCGGGAACAAAACTGGGTAGGACCCGTGTTGGAAACCGATGGCAATGAAAGAGCTCAACGGCATCCATCACATCAGCGCGATCACGGCCGACGCAACCAAGAATGTCCGCTTCTACGCCGGCGTCATGGGCATGCGCCTGGTCAAGAAGACGGTCAACCAGGACAACCCCACCGTCTACCACCTCTTCTACGCGGACGAGGACGGAAGCCCCGGGGCCGACCTCACCTTCTTTGAATATCCAGGCCTGGTGCGGGGCCGTGCAGGCGCCGGGATGGTCCACCGGATTGGCTTTCGCGTGGCTTCTGAGGCCGCGCTCGGGTTCTGGGCACAACGGCTGGGGTCAGCCGGGCTCGAGTCCACGGTCGAGGGTGACCGTCTCCGCTTCGATGATCCGGAGGGGCTCGGATTCGAGCTCATCGCTGCACCGACCGAGGATGCGCCACTCGTCGCGCGCCATCCCGAGATTCCCGAGAAGTTCGCCCTCCAGGGCTTTGCCGGCGTTCGGGCTTTTGAGCGCCGGCGCGGTGCCAGCCACCAGTTCCTGGCTGACACGCTGGGCTTCGAGGGCACCGGCCCTGACGCGTACGAGTCCCGGGGCGATTCGCGCGGCTCGTTCTACGTTTACGATGCCGCCCCCGAAGCCCGGGGCCTGGGTGGCTCCGGCACCGTCCACCACGTCGCCTGGTCCTCGACGTTGGAGGACCACGTCGCGTGGCGCGACCGCGTCGTCGAAGGCGGCGGCGACCCGACTCCAGTGATCGACCGCTTCTACTTCCGCTCGATCTACTTCAGGGAGCCGAGCGGAGTGCTGTTCGAGATCGCCACCGTGGGCCCGGGATTCGCGACCGACGAGGCGAAGGAGCACCTCGGGGAGCGTCTGTCGCTGCCGCCGGCCTTTGAGCACCTGCGCGCTCAGATCGAGCCGAACCTCACGCCGCTGCCTAACCCGCGGGAGAAAAGCCCGGTTAGATAGACACCTGGTCGCGCAGCGCGCTCAGCTCTTCGCTCGTCGCGGGGCCGAGCGGCTCCCATGTGAGCCAAGTGCGCCCGATTGGCTGTATCCATCGCCCGCGGTGCAGCCAACTGTGCCCGGTTGGCGATCCCGCAGAAGAAAAAGCTAGGCGACCAGCCGGAACAGCGCCGGCACCGCCTGCATCCGGGTTCCCTCCAGCGCCTCCAGAGCGTCGTCGACGCTGACCTGCCGGCGGCGAAAGTTGCGCAGCGCAAACCGGTCGCACGCCGTCTCGGCGCCCGCGCGCAACCCCTGCATCTCGCGCAAGTACCAATGGAGCCATTCGTGGAGATAGACGAAACGCAGCACGTCGCGTCGGGTGCGAAACCTGACCTTTTCGGACAGCCAGGCAAACCTCATGCCCGCACCCGGCTTACGCCTGGCGTTGACGTACACGAGCTCGGAGAACGGGCGGAATGGCTCCGGGACGCGGACGATGATCCGGCCGACGTCGAACTCGCACAGGCCCGAGAGATGGGGCCGGGTGCGGTACCGCAGAGGCTTGACCACGAGTCGGTAATCGCCAGGCGAGGGTAGGCCTGACAGCGCCCGGCGCACGTCGGCGACCTTCAGCCCATGCAGATCGCTGCGCACGAGGAGCCCTTGCGACGGCGCCCGGCCGGCGTCCCGTTCCAGGGCCGCGACCGCGCGGCGAACGGCTCTGTGGTCGAAGTGCAGCTCCTCGGCTAGCTGAAGCACCGACCGCCGCGGGTTTGTACGGGCTGGAGGCATGATCAACAGACTCATGGGCTGCTAGATAAGCGCCCACTGCTCGGCGTCTACCCGTGGTCGCGCGACCGAGTTGTTGTCGCGAGGCAGGCGTTCTAAGGGTGGGTGTTTTGCCCGCGAAATCGAGCGCAAGAAGCGCAAGGGAGGTGGAAGTGTGCCCGGTAAGAAGCACGGGCCGTCGGTGAAGAAGCCCAAGGTTTATGAAGCCCTCAAGAAGAAGGGTATGAGCAAGGCTCGGGCGGCGCGCATCTCCAACGCGCAAGCCAAAAAGAGCAGATAAAAACAAGAAGAGCGGTAACACCTCCATGATTTGGGGGTGCACACGATCAAGCTCGAGTCCGTCGGCCGCAAGTCTGGCGGACGGATCCATCTAACCCCCAGGGTCCCCCGCTCGGGACCGGTCACGACCCTGTGCGGCCAGACGCTCGGCGAAGGCTCATACGCGGCTGTCGATTCCGAGCCAGATTGCGCGAACTGCATCCGTCGCTCGAAGGACCGGGCGCGCATCTCCGGAGCTTTCTTTGCCCAGGAAGAGGGCTCCGAGCTGCTCCGGCTGTCGCTGGAGCAGGCGAGAGAGAAAAAGCCAAATCTCCGTGTGCTTCCCCAGCCAGGCAGTTCCAGAGAAAAGCCAGTGGTCTGGCCGGCGGCGAAACCTCCGCCCGAAGCAATCCCGGACCAGCTGGGCGAGCTGGTCACGCGAGGCTTCAAACCGTCCGGCGAGGGCGTGTGGCGAAGCCCGCAGGGCGCCATCGTCCGCATGCGCAAGCACGGCAAGGAGTGGCGATTTGACGAGCTGGTATTCGAAGGTTCCGTCGTCGCAACGCGAACCCCTGGCGGGGTAAGGATCAAGGCGGGCGATGTCGAGGTGACCCAATCCGACCACGGATTCGAGGTTCAGCTCAAGAAAAAGTAAGGGGCCGGACATCAATCCGGCCCCTTGGTGAGTGCTGTTACTTCGCGTTGTTGGCGAAGTCGTTGGTGTAGGTCTTGGAGAGGTCCACCGTGGCTCCCTTCATGTCCTTCACGTACTTGAGCTCGATGTCAAGCGCATTCTGCGCGCCCGCGGCCGGCATCTTGCCGTCAGCCGTGAACGAGTCCTTCTGACCGTCAAGAGCGGCCACGTACCCTTCCTTGTCGCCGGCGTAGTAGTCGGTCGGCATCTTGTCCGTAATCTCGGCAGCGGTGTGCGCCTTCATCCATTTCAGCGTCTTGACGTAAGCATTGACCAGACGCTGGACGACGCCTTTGTGGCTGCTTACGTAGGTGGACATCATGAAGATGCCGATGAACGGATAGTCCGCGCCGAGAGCGGCGCGCGTGGATGTCGGCGTGCGCAGGTCGATGAGGACTTTGCCGACGCCACTCTTGACCAGGCGCGAGATCGTCGGCTCAGTCGTCATTCCGGCGTCTATCACGTGCTGCTGCATGGCCGCGATGAAAGTGTTGCCCGCGCCCACGGCCACGAACTTGGCGTCGGTGCCGGTGAGACCCGCGCGTCCCAACAGCGCGAGGCTGATCGTGTGCGTGCCTGATCCGATCGAGGTCACGCCGAGATTCTTGCCTTTGAGGTCGGCGGCTGTCTTGATCGAATCCGCCTTCTTCGCGTCGACCATCTCCGCCTCGCCCGGGGCGATCTGGAACTGAATGACCTGTTGCATGTACTTGCCCTTGGGCTGCAGCTCGAGGACGTGGCTGTATGAGCCAGAGCCGCCATCGACGTTGCCGGCGATGACCTCTTCCTCGGACGCCTGGCCTGAGCCTTCGTCGATCAGCGTGACGTTGAGGTTCTGTTCCTTGAAATATCCGAGGAGCTCGGCCAGCTTGTTCGGGATGTAGATCTGCTTGTTGAGGCCGCCGACCATGATCTTCACGTCGGCTGGTGAGTTGTCGGTCGCCGGCGCGGCCGTGCTGCCTCCACACGCGGTGAGGACGAACACCGCAGTCAGGACGAATAACAACGGACGAATGAACATGCGCATACGCCTCCTCCTCCTAAATCTGGATTTCGCTGCCGACTGCTGGGGGCCGCCATCGGACCAGGCGGTTCTCGAGCGCGGTGATGAATGCTTCCGCCAGCAGCGCCATGGCGGCCAGCAGCAACATCCCCGCGAAAACACCGTTGGCGTTGAAGTTGTGTTCGGCGCTGTAGATCAGCTCCCCGACTCCCTGGGTTGCGCCAAAGAGCTCGCCTACGACCGCTCCGACCAAGGCCAGGCCGAAGCTGATGTGAAGGCTCGCGATGATCCAGCTGAGCGCCGAGGGAACGATCACCTCGGTGGTCAGCCTTCGATCGTCAGCGCCGAGGATGCGTGCGTTGGCGATCAGGTTGCGTTCGACTTCACGGACGCCCTGGAACGCGTTGAAGAAGACGACGAAGAAGACGAGGATCGCCGCGGTCGCAACCTTGGAGCGAATGTCCAACCCGAGCGAGATGGCGAACAGAGCTCCCAGGACCACCCGCGGTATCGCGTTCGCGGCTTTGATGTAGATCGAGAAGACGTCGGCCAGGAGCCTGTTCCGGCCCAGCAGCACGCCGATCACCACGCCCAGCACCGTGCCGACGATGAAGCCGAGGACCGTCTCCTCCATCGTTACCAGCACCTGCTCCCAGAGCGGACCCAACGCGGTTTCCTCGGTGATCCAGATCCACAGCTGCTTGGCTATCCCGGAGGGCTGACCGAAGAAGAACTGGTCGACGATGCCGATGCGGGTCGTCAGCTCCCAGCTGCCGAGCACGATGACCGCGACCAGCACGCGCAGCCCATAGATGTTGAGCTCGCGCCTGCGTCGCGCGCGAATACGTTGGGCCGCAAGGTCCGTGATTGGGGCGGGGGTTCCTGGCGCGCTGATGGGCGCCGTCACGTCAAGCCGCGCCGCTGCGTTTCTGGCGCTCATAGCTCACGAGGACTTCGTCCTTCAAGTCATTCCAGATCTCGCCGTAGATCTGGCTGAATTGCGGCTGCATCCGAATCTCGGTCACGTTGCGTGGCCGAGTCAGGGGCACCGGGTAGTTGGCCTTCACCGTGCCTGGCCCGGCGCTGATCACGAAGACGCGGTCGGCCAGCGCGATCGCTTCCTCGAGATCGTGTGTGACGAACACAACCGAGGCGCGAGTGTTCGCCCACAATGAGAGGAGCTCGTTTTCCATCAGCGATCGCGTCTGGACGTCGAGGGCGCTGAACGGCTCGTCCATGAGCAGGATCCGCGGCTCGTTGATCAGGCTCTGGGCGAGGGCGACACGCTTGCGCATGCCGCCTGACAGCTGATACGGGTAGCGGTCCTCGAAGCCGGACAGGCCAACGCGCGATATCCACTCGCGTGCCGTCGACCGAGCCTCGCTGGTTGGCCGGCCGTGGTAGCGCGGTCCGGCCGCCACGTTGTCGAGCACCGTCTTCCACGGAAAGACCGCATCGGTTTGAAAGACGTATCCGATCTGTTCCGCGATGCCGCGCACCGGCTTGCCGAGGACTTCAACCTCGCCTTCGCTGGCCGGCTCCAGGCCGGAGATCAACGCCAGGGTGGTCGACTTGCCGCAGCCTGTAGGTCCGACCACGGCGCAGAACTCGCCTGCCTGAACCGTCAGATTGAGGTCGCGCAGCGCCGTGTACACGCCGCCCGAGGGGGTCAGGAAGCGCTTCGTGACACCGCGAAGGTCGATGGCTGGAGTCATTCAATCGGACTTTCTTCGGAATCTGCAGCGCCGGCAACGGATGCGGTCGTTGTGGCCGTTTTGGTCGTTTTGGTCGCCCAATCCGATCCCGGATAGGTACTACGATCTCGTGTTATTCAGACGTTGAAAACTCGGTTACCGCTCGCGTACCAGATCCTGGTTTTCCAGGTTGCGATCATCCTGCTGTCCGCGCTCATCGGAGCCGCCGCGGCCGTCTGGCAAGCAAGCCAGGAGCTGGACCGGCAGTCTGAGCAGCGCTCGCTCGCCATCGCCCAGGCCGTCGCCAACAGCGACTCGATCCAGCAGGCACTGCTGGTGGGCGACCCGGACGCGCTGATCCAGCGGACCGCGGAACAGATCCGCCGCTCCACCGGGGCGAGCTACGTGGTCGTGACCGACTCAAGCGGCATCCGCTACTCCCACCCCAACCCGGCCCTCATCGGCAAGCCGGTCGACGAGTCGCCGGCCGTCGTCCTCGCCGGCCAGACGTGGGTGGGCGTGCAGCGCGGCACGCTCGGCGTATCGGCCCGGGGCAAAGCGCCGATCTTCTTCCAGAGCCAGGTGATCGGCATGGTCTCCGTCGGATTCCTGGAACCGCCTCTCGGCCAGCGGTGGCTCAGCGAGCTGCCCGGTTTTGCGACCACGCTGCTGCCTTCGCTTGCGATCGGCGTGATCGCCTCGTGGCTCCTGGCCTGGCGCCTGAAGCGCCAGACCTTTGGGCTCGAGCCGTACGAGATCGCGGGGCTCCTCGAGGAGCGGGAGGCAAGCCTTCAGGGCATCCACGAAGGCGCGATCGCGACCGACCGCGACGGCACCATCACGCTCGCGAACGACGAGGCGAGGCGGCTGCTCACACTGCCCGACGACTGCGTGGGACGCCGTGTCGGTCAGGTGCTGCCCCAAGGCCGGCTTCTGAAGTTCCTCTCGGGCGGGCTCAAAGACGAGGACGAGGTGCTGCTCGCGGGCGACCGGGTGCTGGTCGCGAGCCGCCGGGCGATCCTGGTCCGCGGCCACGAGGTCGGCCATGTGGCGACACTGCGTGACACCACCGAGCTCACCGGGCTGGCGCGGGGCCTCGGCGTCGATAGCCTGACCGACGCCCTACGCGCGCAGGCGCATGAGTTCGCGAACCGCCTCCACACGATCGCCGGCCTGATGCAGGTCGGACGCGCGGAGGAGGCCATGAACCTGATCGCGCAGACTTCCGGCGTGCATCAGGAGCTTACCGAGGCGCTGCTCGAGCGTGTCGGCGACCCAGTGCTCGGCGCGCTGCTGCTGGCCAAGGCGGCGATCGCTTCGGAGCGTGGTATCGACCTTCGCGTGAGCGAAGACACTGTGATGACTCGAAGCGCGTCCGGGCGCGCGCACGGCGCTTCTTCATTAGACAGCGAGGACCTCATCACCCTTCTCGGCAACCTCATCGACAACGCCCTCGACGCGGCGGCATCGTCGAGCGACGAACGCTGGGTCAGCGTGTCGGTCACCGAGCAGGACGATGAGCTGGTGCTCGAGGTTCAGGACTCGGGCTCAGGCATTCCCGAGGGCGTCGGCGGACAGATCTTCCAGGAGGGCTTCAGCACCAAGGCGGGGCCGAATCGGAAGCGTCGCGGTTTCGGACTTGCGCTCGTGCGCCAGGTCGCCCGCCGCAATGGCGGAGACGTGACCGCGGTCAACAACGGCGGCGCGCTGTTCACTGTTCGTATTCCGCTCAAGGTCACGGCCGGGCGATGATCCGCACCCTGGTCGTCGACGATGACTTTCGCGTCGCCGACCTCCACTGCGCCTACGTCGAACGCATACCCGGGTTCCAGGTCATCGGACGGGCTCACGCCGGCGGTGAGGCGCTGCGAGACGTCGAGCAGCTCCAGCCCGACCTGGTCCTGCTCGACATCTACCTGCCTGACATGAGCGGCCTCGAGGTGCTGCAGCACCTGCGCGAGGAAGAAAAGACGCCAGTCGATGTGATCGCGATCACGGCGGCGCGCGACGTCGACAGCTTGCGCGCGGCGATGCGCGGAGGCGTCGTCCACTACTTGATCAAGCCGTTTCTGTTTCCGGCGTTCGAGGCAAAGCTGCTCTCGTACGCGGCTGCCCGCGACCGGATGACACGCCTGAACCGTGCCGAGCAGGGCGACGTGGACCGCATCTTCGGCGCCTTGCGCACCGCGCGCGCCGAGGCGCTGCCCAAAGGCCTTTCCGACGCAACGCTTGACCTGGTCGTGTCGGCGCTGGGCCGTTCGCAGTCAGGCCTGCCGGCGGCTGCCGTAGCCGAGGAGGCCGGTGTGAGCCGGGTCACTGCTCGGCGCTACCTGGACCATCTGTGCAACCTCGGCCGCGTCGAGGTGACGATGCGCTACGGATCCCCCGGCCGGCCCGAGCACCGCTATCGCCTCGTGACCGCGATCCCGTCTCCTCTTTAGGGCCCGCGCACCCCGCTCGCAACTCCGCCCAGCGTCGACGGCCCGCCCAGTGGCGGATGACCGACAGGAAGAAGTCCGGCCGCGTTGGCCACCACGAGGCCCAGCAGGAACAAGACGTCGACGAGCAGGAACAACCCCACGATCTGCCAGTCGACGCGGTTGACCAGCGCCAGCCAGTCCGGGGCGTTGGGCGCTCCCTCGGGCTGCCAGCCGCAGATCGGGCACTTGCCCTGCGTGTAGCGTGAGTCGAAGCTCCAGTTGTCGGCCTCGCAGTAGGCGCGGGCGGAGCGTCGCACACGAGGGCTGGACCTTGGCAGCCGGAGCCTGGCGATCATGGCGACAGCACCTCGTCGGGCACCATGTCCACGGGCGTGTTGCGGGACCAAACCCACGCGGCCGCCGCCGCAAGCAGCAGCGCCTCGAGGGTGAGGAACATGAAGGCCAGCGGGGTGCGGTTCGCAGCCAGGGTCGCGCCGAGGTTGCTCAAGCCCGAACCGCCGCCGTTGGCGCCGCTTGTGTCACCGAAGCCGCCAAAGTCGCCGAAGCCACCGAAGCCACCGAAGCCGCCGAAGTCGAAAGCGGGCCCGCCGGTACCGACCTGCAGGTCGGCGAATCCCTCGCCAAGAACGTACTCCGCGCTTTGCGTCGGCACGCCCGGGCCCGGTGACGGGTGGGTCACCTTGATGTGCAGTCCGGTGGCCCAGATCGTGACGTGGCTGCCGTCAACTGTTTTGACCGGGGCGACCGTGTAGATCGTGAGGTAGGTGACGTCGAACGTCGGCACGCATCCACTGGACGTGCCTCCGCTTGACCCGGTCCCCGAGCCGCCAGATCCGCTCGAGCCTCCGCCCACGGGCAGGCCGGTGGGCAGCGGCGCCGGGGGTGGTGGCGGTGGGGCGGGTGGGGCGGGTGCCGGAACGGGTGGCTTTGGCGCGGCGGTACAGGGAATCGGCCGCTTGTCCTGGATCGTCACGCCCTGGTCGGTGACGCCGACGGGCTGGCCATTAGCAGTGACCTGGCCGCCCTGGATTTGCGCTGTGCCACCGCCACCCGACAGCGAGCTGTTCGCGGTGACGTCAACCACGATCTTGCTGATCTTCACGGTGCCGATGACAAAGCTGTCGACCTCGGAATGGGTCGTCACAGTGAGGGTTCCGCCTGCGTCGATCACCGTCTTCGTTTGACCCCACGCGCCGCTGAACGGCTGCGTCCCACCGCCCGCGTAATAGCCGCTGGCGGACGCGGTGAGCTGCGCCGCATCGCTGTCGGCACGGGGTCCGTCGCCGCAGCCATTGCAGCTGTCGATGTGCGCGTGCGGCGGGCCGGGATAAGTCGCCCTCGCGTACGGCACCTGGTTGTTCGGGTTCTCGCAGACCTGGGGCGGTGGCGGGTGGTCGCCCGAGTTGCTGCAGCCCTGGTTGTACTGCGACCCGGCGGTGGCAGCGAGCGGCCCGCTGTCGGAGTACGTCGCGACGGCCGTCGACGAGGGACTTGCGTCCTGGGCGGCCTCAGCGAGCGGATACCGGTTGTTGACCGCCCCGTTTTGGAAGTTGGGGAAGGCGTCGCTGCCGCCGATCGCGTGCACTCCGGAGGCGTAGCCAAAGCTCGTGTAGCTGGAAGGCACCGCAGCCAGCGCAAAAGCAGGGATCAGCACGACGGACGCAACCGCCACGACGAGGCAGTTGAGAGCGATGAAAAGCCGTTTCATTGGCGGTCCACCTTTTCCAGGAGCTCGATCGCGACCGCGCCGGTGGGGCGGCCTTCGGCTTCGGCCCGCTGCTCCAGCGCGCGCTTGACCTTGGCCGGAACCCGGACCGACACGATCTCCATGAGGGCCGGATCGACTCGATGCCCGTTGCCGTCGGCCGCGGCCATCGCCGGCGTTTCGACAGCGGTGCCGAGGTAGGAGCCTGCGACCAGCTTGCGGTCACTGCGGAGGTCGACCGCCGCGCCGCTGAGGACGATCGAACCGTGTTCGAACACATAGGCGCGGTCCGCGACGTCCAGCGCCGACTCGACGAACTGCTCGACCAGCAAGACCGCGATGCCCTCGTCGCGGAAGACGCGAATTATTTCGAAGAGCTGCCGCACCACCGACGGAGCGAGGCCCTGCGACATCTCGTCGATCATCACGAGGCGTGGCCTGGAAAGGATCGCGCGGGCCATCGCCACCATCTGCTGCTCGCCGCCTGACAGAGTGCCCACCAGCTGGCGCCGCCGTTCCCGCAGCTTGGGGAAGAGCTGGAACGCGGGTGTGATGTCCACCTCGTGGCCCGCCGTGTTGGAGACGAGCCGGAGCGTGTCCTCGACCGTGAGCCGGGGAAACAGTCCGCGGCCCTCGGGTATGTGGATGAGCCCGAGCTTCGAGATCCGCTCCGCGGTCCTGCCCGTCACTTCTATGCCGGCGAACATCACGCGGCCGCGTCGCGGGTGGATCATGCCCGAGATCGCTCGCAGCGTCGTGGTCTTGCCGGCTCCGTTGGCGCCGATGCACGCGACCACCTCGCCCGGACGCACCTGTAGGCTCACGTCGCGGATGACCTCGAGGCCTCCATAACCCGCCGCAACCTGCTTGACCTCGAGCAGCGGCGCGGCCTGTTTGGGGGCCGCGACGACTGTTGTCGTCTCCCCTGTCGACTGTTTGGACTCTTCGCCAAGGTAAGCCGCGATGACCTTCGGGTCGCTGCGGATGGCGGAAGGCTGCCCCCTTGCGAGCAGCTTGCCGAAATCGAGGACGTAAACGTAGTCGCAAACACGCAGCACGAGGCTCATGTCGTGGTCGACCAGGAGCATCGACACGTGGAACCTCTGCCGCACGGCATGCAAGAGCTCCGCCAGGCGAGCCGTCTCCTGCGCGTCGAGCCCGGCCGCAGGCTCGTCGAGAAGAAGCAACCGAGGACGCATCGCCAGCGCTCGGGCGATCTCGACGCGCCGCTGGATTCCCGCCGGCAGGTCGGCGGCGAGCGTGCGCGCGTGGCGGTCGAGCTCGAGCACGTGGAGGATCGCGCGAGCGCGTTCCCGCGATGCACGCTCCGCGTATGTGGAGAAGGGAAGGTACAGGGCGTCGCTGAACGTGTTGCGCCGGCCGAGTGCATCCATCGGCACGACCAGGTTTTCCTCAACGGTCATCGAGCCCCAGAGCTGCAGGTTCTGAAATGTCCGCGCGATGCCAAATCGCGCTCGTACGTGGGGCGGCGCGTAAACCAGTGAGTGGCCCTCGAAGAAGATCGAGCCGCGGTCCGGGTGGATGACACCCGATATGCAGTTGAAGAGCGTGGTCTTGCCCGCGCCGTTCGGCCCGATCAGGCCCAGGATCTCGCCTCGGTTGAGATCAAGAGAGATGCCGTCGAGCGCGACGATGCCGCCAAAACGCACCGTCATGTCGCGCACGCGCAGCATCGTCATGCGACCTTCACCCTCCTACCGCCAAGCGCGCCGACCGTCGACCGCGCGTGGCCGACCCGATGACGGAGGTCTCCCCACACTCCGTCTGGCAGTGCGATGAGCTGGACGATCAGGAGCACGCCGACCGCGATCTGAAACCAGTCATACGAGATCTCGTACTGGTGGCCGAACAGGCTGCCGTGCCCGAATCGGGTCAGGACGTCGGGCACGAAAGCCATGAACGCGCCCCCAAGCGCGGCCGCGGGGACGTAGCGGACGCCCATGAGCACGGCGATGGCCGCGAACTGAAGGGACGTGAAAAGCCAGAACGGCTGCGGGCTGACGTTACCCGCCACCAGCGGGTAGAACGCGCCGCCCAATCCTGCGATCGCCGCCGACATCCCGAACGCCAGCAGCTTGTAGCGGATCAGGTCCACACCCATCGTCGCCGCGGCGAGCTCTGAGTCGCGGATCGCGCGGAAGCGACGGCCGGCCCCTGAGTCGTGCAGGTTGACCATGAGCAGTCCCACGAGGCAGAACAGCGCAAGCAGCACCACATAGGCGGCCATCAGGTGTTTCGACGAGTCCATCTGGAGGCCGAACATGCTGGCCTCGCGGACGCTCCAGCCGCCGGTCCCGCCCGTGAACCACTCGAAGGCGTGGTCCTGGAACACATATCGGTCGAAGACCAGCGCGATGCCCAGCGTAACGATGGCGAGCGTTATCCCGTGCAGCCGCAGGGCAGGCAAGCCGACGATGATCCCCAGCGCAAAGGCAGCCGCCACGCCCACCGCGACGGCCACGATGTAGTCGACGTGAAACGTGGCAGTCATCATCCCTGCGGCGTACGCACCGACGCCGGCAAACGTGGCCTGGCAGAGGGAGATCTGTCCGACATAGCCGGTGAGCAAGACGAGGCTCAACAGGCCGAAGGCCCAGATCACCGCGAGCCCCGAGTCGAATTTGAAGCCGACGTCGAAACCTACGGGGATCCGCGCCAGCACCGCGAAGGCGACCAGGGTCACGAGCACGCGGACCATCAGGCGAGAGGTCATTTCGCGGCAACCGCGAACCCGCGGGGATTGCGCACCACCAGCACGGCCAGGATCACCAGCAACGCAACCAGCCGCGGGAATCCGATCGACTGAATCCAGATCGTCGGATACGTCTCGAGCAGACCCAGGAGGAAACCGCCGAGCACCGTCAGCGGGAGCGAGACGAGACCGCCGATCAGCGCTGCGGCCAGGGCGTCGATGATGAGCAGGGTCAGGCTCGTGGTGTCGAAGTTGATGAAGGGAGTGATGAGGATCCCGGCCACCGCCGCGACCAGGCTGCCCAGCATCCAGCTGACGGCCCCGACCCGTCCCACGGCAACGCCCCACAACGAGGCCGACGTCGGGCTGTCGGAAACAGCGCGCATGGCCCGGCCGAAGCTCGTGTAGCGGAGAAACGCGCCGAGGCCGAAAGCCAGCAGGAGCGCCGCAACGATGACGACGATGTTGTTCGCACCGATCGGCACGTCGGCGATCGTGAACGTCGCCGCCTGGGGCGCCAGATAGATCGGCAGGTGGTACTGGTTGTTCTTCCAGATCAGCGATGCCGCCGACTGCAGTGCGAGCAGGACGCCGATCGTGATCACCGCCTTGACGACCGGGTCGCGTGTCCTCACCCATCGAAAGATGGCGAACTCGAGGAAGAGTCCCATCAGCGCGGCGAAGACCAGGCCGGCGATCACGGCAAGGAGCGTCGAAATCCAGCCCGGCCAGAACGGATGCGACCAGCCGTAGAAGACCTGCCAGGCGACGAAGGTCGAGAACATCCCCATCGCACCGTGTGCAAAGTTGAGGACGCCCGTGGTGCGGTATATGAGCACGATGCCGAGCGCGGCGAGCGAGAAGATTCCGCCGAGGCTCAGGCCGATGATCGTGTACGCGGCGAGCGCAGCCATCAGCTAGGCCTAGGAGCAGATCCAGCCGGAGGTCGTATGCCACCCACTGCCTTTGTTCTCGGTGTACGTGAAGCAGTGGTTTGGATCGTGGTTGCCAGCCCCATAAGAGAGCGGCACAGACCATCCGGTCTGGAAACCCTGAAGAGAATTGAGCGCCTCGACCAATGAGTCGCGAGTGAGGTTCGAGCCTGCTTTCTTGGCCGCGGCGGCGAAGACCATCGCCGCGGTCCAGGAGTGCTGCGTGTAGATGTCGAGCGCCTGGAACTGGCCTGGATAGTAGTGCTGCACCGTGCCGAGGTACTGGCGCACGGTCGAGTTGCCCTGGTGGTCGTACGGCGAAAGGAATGGAACCAGGGAGTGGGCGTTGCGGAGCTCTCCGCCGTATGACTTCTGAACATTGAACTTGTCGAGCCCGGCGCCCAGCACGCCTGGATACCAGTTGGCCGCCTGCATGGCGTCGAAGAGGCGGTGGTAGCTGAACGGGTCGAGTGCCGCGATCACATAATCGGGGCACGACTTGTCCGTCGCCGGGCACTGGTAGCTGGGTTGCGCACCGCCACCGCTCGGTCCGTGGTGCGAGTGCTGCAGGTTGAAAACGGTCGCCGTGTAGCTGGCCTGCGTCGCCGAAACCTCCTCCACGTCGGTGTAGGCGATGCCGTTCGCCGCCAACCGGTTGAGCAGGTTGGCCTCTACCGGATGAACCCAGGGCACGTCGCCGAGGACGACGACCGCAGGATGCTTGACGCCGAGCGCCTTCGCTTCGTCCGCGATCGCGGTCCCGTACCGATAGAAGTTGGCGGAAACCGGGAAGGAGAGCCGGTCGCCGTATTCGGCGGGCGTGCCGAGGCCACCGATGACCGGGATGCCGGCCGCGGTCAGCGTTCGGATCTGATCGTTCTCGCCAAGCGGCGCTGTGAGGCCGACGACAGCGAGCACGTTTTGAGCGATCAGATAGCGGGCGCATTGGCCGGCGGAGCTCGCGTCGTACTTCGAGTCGCACCAGACGTATTCGACCTGGCGGCCGTTGATGCCGCCCGCCTGGTTGACCGCCTGCATGTAGGCGCGGACGGTGTCGCGTTCGACCGACGAGTCGACTGGCCCGGTGATGTCGAAGAAGCCGCCGATGGTGATCTTGCCGCCGGCCACCCCGCCGGAGCCCCCACTCGCCTGGGACGTTGCGCCGCCAGGAGCAGCTGGCATGGCCGCGGGGCTGGCGCCGGTCTGGGCGCCCGACACCTCGCCCTGCTGCACCAGCGCGGTTGATGCCGGCTGAGTGAACGACCTCACGGTCATGACGCCGAGCACGGCGCCCAGGACCATGGCTGCACCCAGCAGCGAAACGGCGATTCTTTCTCTAAAGCCCCGGGACATGAGTCGGCACTCCCCCTTTTCAGGGTCGTTTGGTCCCTTCCTATCTGACAGATACGCGCGAGTACCGCGCTTTACTCGAATTGAGCTCCGGATTTAGTGGGTTACAACCCAGTAAACACTAGTTAAGGCCGTGTTGTCAACACGCAGTCAGGCCGTGACTCGCCCCTTGGCACGTCGTTTCGCGGCCGGCGGCAGTTGCACGATCTCGCCTCGGTTGGCCTTGAACTCGTAAAGGTCGCGGTCAGCGCGGGCGAAGAGCGACACCACGTCATCCGACCGCTGAAGCTGCGCGACGCCGGCGCAGAAACGGATCCCGGCCCTGGCCGCCACGTCCTGGATCGAAGCCAGCTTTCGCCGGGCCCCCTGCGCCGCCGTTTCGGGCAGGACGCACACGAACTCGTCACCGCCGTAGCGAAGCACGGCGTCCTCCGCCCGCAGGCCGTCTTGGAGCGCCTGCGCCAGGCCGCGCAGCAACTTGTCTCCGGCCGGATGACCCCTGCGGTCGTTGGCCTGCTTCAGTCCGTCCAGGTCGATGAATGCGATGGACAGCGGGGTGTCGTGGCGGCGGGCGCGCGCAATCTCCCGCTCCGCAACTGAGATGCCGGACGCACGGCGCAGCACGCCGGTCAGCTCGTCGAAGGCAGCCTTCTCCCGCAGGTCGAACAACGCCCGGGTCGTCATCGAGGAGAGGTCTTTTGGTCTCAATCCGAGATCGGCGGCGAGCATGAGCCGAAGCTGGGCCTCGCGAGCCTTGCGGGCCGCTCGGAACGTGCGGCCGAACAGGAGGAGCCAGATCCCGAAGAGCAGCGGGAGAGTCACAAGCGTCCCGATCAAGGCTATGTCGAGAGGCGACGAAACATAGATGGTCGTGAACGGGATCGCGACGCCGCGCGGTGGATCGCCGGTTGTTGGTTTGGCCGTCCCGCTCGTGCCGGCGCTGTGGTTCGATGCCGTTCCAGGTTGAGCAATCTGCTGAGGGGTTGTTGCCGGAGCTGCCGCACTGCCGGGTGTGGTCAGAGCGGGCAGCGAGGGACTCGCGACGACAACAGTCGGGACCACCGCCGCCGGCACTGACACCGACGGAAGGGCGACCGGCAGACTGCCAGGTGTGGGTACGGGCCACGGCAGCGCGACGAAGCCCGCCACGGCGAAGCCGAACAGCGCGTCAATGGGCCGGCGCAGCGCCGTCATTTCAATCACCCCCCGACCGAGGTCGCGAGCCTGCTCGCGCATGGCTCCGGTCGACAAACATTATCAACGTTCTGGCAGATCCAATTCTTGTTCTGCAGCCGACATACCTTCCAAACTCGGGCTATGCTGCGTGTGATGGGTGGTGGAGACATGGAGCGCGCACTTGGCGCTCTGCGCGATTTCACGCGGCGCGACATCCTGCTCCGCTTCTACGCGGACCGCAAGGCGCGCAGCGTGGAAGATGTTTCCCGCGAGGCTGGTGTTCACCGCTCGGTTGCCTTCGAGCACCTGGAACGCCTGGTTGCCCTCGGCTACCTTGAAGTCGCTCATCGGCGCGGGCTCCCCGGCAAGCCCGCCAAGATCTACAAGCTCACGGGTGGGCCTGTGCAGATCAGCCATCCGATGCGCAGATACGACATCGTGGCTGAATCACTTGGGCGCGCATTCGACGAGCTGGGCGACATCGGGAGCCACGCGGTGCGGCGAGCCGGTCGCAACTTCGGTGAATCGATCTCGCTTCCGGGCTCCAAGTCACCGATGGCCGCCCTCGAGCCGATGCTCGAGATGGGCGCGGAGTACGAGACGGATCGCAGCGGCATCATCCAGTGCAACAACTGCCTCTTCGCCGAGGTCTGCCGCAGGGCGCCGGTGATATGCCGGTTCCATGCCGGCGTGCTCGAAGGGCTTTTCATGCACACCGAGCTCAACGTCAGTGTGAAGGCGCTCGGCTTTCGGGATCCGTACGGATGCGCCTACATGCTGCAGGAAAACGAGCTCGGGCAGGAGCTGGAAGCTCAGGCGCAGTAACGCCCGTCCTCCCCATTCGTGGGGATCCCTCAGGGCGGAGTTGGTCGACGTAGCTCGCCCGGCTTATGTTTTCCGCGTGAAGCTCGTCGCCGAGTCTTTCGCCTGGCCATTTCGGGGCCACTGGCGATCCCGCTGGGCGCCAGGCATCCTCTGCATCTTCGTCCTACCGCTCCTTTTCATTCCGCTGCTCGGCTACGCGATCGCGGCAACACGCGCGGCGGAAGCAGATCCATCGACCGGCCCGCCCTCGTGGCGCCTGTCGGCACGACTTCTCTCCGATGGACTCTGGACGGCGTGCGCGGTGCTGCTGACCATGCTGCCGTTCCTGCTCGCATGGCACCCGCTGGCCGGGGTGTTGATGCGCGCCGGCGCCTCGCCTTCGCACGATGCATGGCTCGCCGGCGTCTACGCGCATGCGTTCGCATTCTCCGGCCTGGCGCTTCCGTGGGGTCTCGTCGCGCTGCTCGTCCTCCCGCACGCCACGGCGTCCTTTGCCGCGAGCGGAAGACCGGGCGATCTGTTCAACTTCGCCGCGGCTGTCCGCGGCGTCCGGCGCGATTTCGCCAGGTGGAATATCGTCGCGGCGGCGCTCGTCACAGGCTGGGCCATCGGGCTTGCGTGCGCGGGCTTGCTGTGCGTTGGAATCGTCGCCGGCGTCTTCTACGCCATCCTTGTGAGCGCACATGCCACCGCGTCGCTCCACCGTTCGGGTTCATATCCATCCGCTGGGTGACACAGCTCTAATCGCCGAGCTGGGGACACGTCTCGATAGCGCCCTCAACACGCGGGCCATCGCACTTGCCGCCGCGTTGAAGAAGCGACGCGACGTGCATCAGGCCGTGGTTGGCGCGGTCAGCGTCACGGTGAGCTTCGACCCCGACTTGATATCTCACGACGCGCTGGGGGCCGCGATCCGGAGGCTGGCCACCAAACGTCCACCCATCGAGGAGCCTGGACGCCTGCATCGAATCCCGGTCGTGTACGACGGCCCCGACCTGAATCAGGTGGCGTCGAGCCTCGGCGTGACGCCGCGGCAGGTGATCGAGCTGCACGGCCGCCCGATCTACCGAGCCTTCCTCATCGGATTCGTACCCGGGTGGGCGTATCTCGGTCCGCTACCTGATGAGCTGGTCCTCCCGCGCCGCCCGGTCCCGCGCACGCTGGTTCCTGCGGGTTCGGTGGCGATCGCCGGACGGCAGACCGGCATCTACCCTCTTGCCACACCGGGCGGTTGGCACCTGATCGGCCGCACGTCGGTGAGACTGTTCCTGCCAGACTCCGACCCCCCGTCACTCTTTCGCGCGGGGGATCGGGTGAAATTTTTCGCGATACAAGAATGACCGCGGTTCTACGGGTCCAGGAACCCGGCCTGTTCACAACCATCCAGGACCTCGGCCGTCCGCAAGCGGTCGCGTCTGGCGTCCCGCCTGGAGGCGCGATGGACCGGTTCGCACACACCGCCGCGAACTTCCTCGTCGGCAATGACCGCGGTGCTGCCAGCCTTGAGTGCACTCTGGTCGGACCGCGTCTCGTGGTGGAGAGTCCGTGCCTCATCGCCATCACGGGAGGCGACTTCGTGCCGCGCGTCAACGGCCTGCCGGTGGAGATGTGGACCAGCATCCGGCTTGCTCGGGAGGACAGGTTGAGCTTCGGCGGCCGGCGAAGCGGCGCGCGTGCGTACATCGCGGTCGCGGGCGGCATCGTCGGCGACCGCTGGCTCGCTTCGATGTCGACAAACATCATGGCTGCGCGCGGCGGGATGCACGGCCGGCCGCTGACGGATGGAGATGTGATCTCGGCCGGCGAGCCACCAGCACCCGCCGCCGCCGATCGGGCGCTCGCTCCAGAGCTGCTTCCGCCCTACGCCGAACACACGCTCCGCGTCATCGCGGGACCGCACGTCGGCCGGCTCTCGCCCGATGCACGCGAGGCCTTCTATGAGTCCGCTTTTGTTGTGAGCCCGGATTCGAACCGGATGGGTTACCGGCTGGCGGGCCCACACCTCGAAACGTCGGGCGATGACATGCTGTCTTTTGGACTTGTGGCGGGCGCGGTGCAGGTTCCGGTCGGCGGCCACCCGATTCTTCTCATGGCTGATCACCAGACGGCCGGCGGCTACCCGGTGGTCGCGGCGCTGATCAGCGCATCGATGCCGGTCGCCGCGCAGCTCGCGCCAGGTGACGAGGTTCGATTTGCCGAGACGTCGATCGACGCGGCCCTGGAGATGCGCCAGGCTCAGCGAGCGTGGCTCGAGTCCTTGAGGATCTGATTGATGTAGCCGATGTGCTCGGCGTAGTGCTCCCACGTATTGCCTGCTACCCAGTCCACGACCGGCCTGTTGTCGTTCGGGTGCCGCGGTTCGTTGGGCTGGTAGTCGTTGTACGGACGCCGTAGGTCCGCGTCGCTCAAAGTGCCGAGGTGCCGCATCAGCCTGGCGTGCGTCTCTCGGAAGTGGTCGAGTGCCTGCTCTGGCGTCTTACCGCCGTGGAGCGCCCACACCGCGGCGTTGAGCGCATCCGTCTCCTCGTCCGCTCCCGGGACGCCCATCGCCGACCGACGGTCCGCGCCTTCTAGCAGTCCGAGCAACGACAGCTCCCACGCCGCGATGTGAACCAGGTGATCCTTCACGGCCCAGCCGTCTGGGCCGGTCATCGTCAAACCGAGCGGACCAAGCGAATCGATCACCGCGTTGAGCTCGTCCCAGCCGCGCTCGACAGGTGCGATGACCGCATTTGTTGCGCTCATGCTTCGGAGGCCACTCGCTTCGCCTCTTCGATCACCGCGTCGTAATCCGGCTGTGGCTTCTCGCGCGAGGCGACCCACGTCCAGCGGATCACTCCCTGCCGGTCGACGATGAAGATCGTTCTGCGGGCCATGCCCGAGTAGCCGGCGACGTCGTCTCGACGCACGCCGTAATCCGTGACCATCTTGCGCTCGAAATCTCCGATGAGGTCGTAGGGCAGGCCCCCAAGCTCCTTGGCAAAGGCCTGGTGGGAGAAAACGGAGTCGACGCTGATGCCGAAGATGCCTACGCCGTTGGCCACCGCGTCATCGTTCCTCGACCGAAACTCGGTCAACTCCGTCCTTCAACCACCGGTGAAATCGAGCACATAGAAAAGGAAGACGAGCGCACGATATTTCTCGAGCGCGTCGCCAAGTGTCAGCTCCTGTCCACCGGTCGTGGGCAGCTTGAAATCGGGCGCTTTGTCCCCGACCTGCAGCACGCGTTGAGTTTATTGCTTCTCCAATACATACCAGCCGCCGCGAGTTGCACCTGCGATCACATAGCCCTCGGCGAGCGCTCCGCCTAGCGCGCCACGCAACGCAATGCGCCACTCCCGCGCCAGCGCGGGGTCGGATCGCCTCATCGCAACGATGTCCGCGGGCGTGGCACATAAAAGGACGCGCGATGACGCGGGCGTGAAAACCGGCTCGCCCTCTGGCCCGGTGGACAGAATCGGATCGCCGCCAGATTTCTCGACATCGGGTTCGGCGGCTTGTCGCAAAGCGGCGGACTTGGCCTTTTTCGAATCGAGGCTCCAACGGATGAGCAAGCGGTCGGACTCATCCCCCTTGTTTATGCCGTCACGCATCTCGCCGTAGAAGTCGACGAGGTAGCGCGGCGCTTCGGCGCCAAGCTTGGCCAGATTGAAGTACGCGTTGCGGCGGATGAGCGGGTCGGTCGTCCACTCCATGACGTTCACCCCTCGCGCGAGACACCAGCTTCTCTGGTGCTGCTTCAGCTCAAAGCCAAGGCCGCGCGCTTCGTCGTCGGGCAGCACGCCGAGGATGTGGGAGTGCATGTGAAGCTCATGCCGCGGATCGCCGCCAAGCCAACCCACAAGACCACCGATCAAGCGGCCATCCGAGAACGCACACGAGATGTAGTTGCCGGAATGGACGAGCGCCTTGAGGATATCGGAGCTGATTGGCGGTTCTCCAGGCCGTCCCCAGACCACCGCAAACAGCTCGGCGAGCGCGCGCAAGTCCTCGAGCTCGTGGACCTCTCGAATCTCATGGTTCATGCGAGGCCCAGGCGGCGCCCCGCCAAGAGCGATGCGCCCTGTACCGCAAGCGCCGCAACGATCGCCGATCCGAAGGCGAATGCGATGCCGTTCGGGAGCAGCAACGCAAGGACGAGAAAGAACCACGCGAACGCGAACAATCCCAGCAGCAAGCCCCGCAGCACGCCCACCGCCGGACCCGGGCCCTGGAGGCGTTGCGCGAACACCGCGAGCACCGTGCCGTAAAGCGGGAACGGGGCGAGCAGACCCGCCAGTCGCGGTCCGAGCACGGGCGCGGCCGACGTCAGGACCACGACCAATGCCGTCGCCACGATCATGCGGGCCGGGATGTCCCACCGCGGGAAGTCGATCCGCTCCGCCCCATCCGTGGCGTGTCCGGGCATCAAGAACAGCGCGACCACCAGCACCACGATCATGACGACAAACAGCGCGAGCACGGGCAGGACGGCCACGTCGAGAACCGCCGTGGCAGCCGCGAAAGCGAGAGTAGCCGCCGCGAGCGAGACGCCCCATCCCTGCCGCTGGGCGGTCCAGGCGTACGCCAGACAAAAGGCCGCCTGCGAGGCGGTGCCGGCCATGACCCCGGCGGCGGCGCTCGCGGCAAAACGCGGCCCGTGGTCGAGCGCGAGAAACAAGACGATCGGGCCCGACGTGAAGGGAATCCCGATCAGCCACCCGCCCACCGCCGATCCCCATCGCCGGCCGGCCAGGCTGGCCGCCCCGATGAGCAGCGGCGTGACGACGAGCTTCAGCGCGAGGGCGGCGCCCGGGCTCAACGCGTCAGCGGCGTCGTCTCGATTCCGGCATCGCGCAGCGCCCGACGGACCGCCTCCGCGACCTGCGCGGCGCCCTTGGTGTCGCCGTGGATGCAGATCGTGTCGTACCGACCTGAGCGCGCCAGCGAGACCGCCTGCTCCGCCGCGACCTCTGGGTTCAACACGGCCCCTGACTGGCCGCGCGGGGCAAGGCTGCCGTCGGGCAGCATCAGGCGGTCGGCAAACCCCTCTCGGTAGGCCGGGATTCCGGCTCTGTCGGCCGCGGCCTGGATCTCGAATCCGGGCTGACCGACCAGTCCCACGCCGTACGCCCGGGCAACCCGGGCCAGGGCGTCCGCGACGGCGGCATCGCGCTGACAGCGGTGATACAGCGCGCCGTGTGGCTTCACATAGGCGAGTGGAACGATGGCCGCCAACCCGGCGACCTGGAACGCGACCAACGCTTCGATCTCGTCCCCCGAAAGGGATCTCTCGACCCGACCGAAGCCCGCCCGATCGTCGTAGCCGGGGTGGGCGCCAACCTCCACTCCGAGCTTGCGACACCGCCATGCGGTCGCGATCGTGATCGACAGGGACCCCGCGTGGACGCCGCAGGCAACGTTGGCGCTGTCGACGCAAGCCAGGATCGACTCGTCTTCACCGGCGCCTTCGCCGACGTCGGCGTTGAGATTCAAGAATCCGGACTCAGTGTTTGGTATGGCCGTGGAGGAGTTGGATGGCGTGCCCCAGTACCGGCATGACCGCTTCGAGGGATTCGGTTGCGCCACCCGCGCTGCCCGGCACGTTGAGGATGAGCGTTTGCCCGCGCACGCCGGCGACGCCGCGCGAAAGAACAGCCATCGGCGTGCTCGAGGCCCCGGCACGCCGCATCAGCTCGCCAAGCCCTGGGACCTCATAGTCGATGAGCATCGACGTGGCCTGGGGGGTCACGTCCCTCGGACCAAGCCCCGTCCCGCCAGTGGTCACGATGAGATCCTCGCCGGCGATGACCGCGGCCACGATCGCGTCGGTGATGGATTCGTGAGTGTCCGGCACGACCTCCGGACCGGAAACCCCAAACCTCGCGCGCTTGAGAAGATCGACCACCGCCCGACCGCTCACATCCTCACGGATACCCGCCGACACGCCATCGCTGACGGTGATCACATGCGCGCGACCGCTTACTCCTTCCTTTTCCATGTCCCCGAGCGTCCACCGGATTTCTCGAGCAGGCGAACCGTCTCGAGGTAGACGCCGCGCTCGACTCCCTTGGTCATGTCGATCAAGGTGAGGCCGGCTACGGCGGCTGCGGTCAGCGCTTCCATCTCGACACCGGTCGGGCCAACAACGCGCGCCCTGGTGAGGATGCGCACGCCGCCGCTGACGAACTCGAAGTCGACGCTGACGCTCGTCAGCGGCAGCGGGTGGCAGAGCGGGATGAGGTCGGCGGTTTTCTTTGCGGCCATGATGCCGGCCACCCGAGCGACCTGCAGCGCATCGCCCTTGGCGGTCCCTTCCCGCACTGCCCGGAGCGTTTCAAACGCCATGCGAACGACACATTCGGCGGTCGCCTCGCGCACGGTGGCGAGCTTGTCCGCGACGTCGACCATGCGCGCCGCGCCCTTCTCGTCGACATGAGTGAGCCTCTTCGCCACGGGCATCAGGATATGCGCATGCCGAGCATTGACGGCGTGCTGTTCGATTACGGTCGCACGCTCGTCACATTCACGTATCCGACAGACGAGCTGCTGCGTGTGCTTCGCGAATTTCGGCCGCGGATCGAAGCTGCACTCGCAGTTCGAGCACCGGAGGCGGAAACGATCCTCCGCGACGTGCTGCTCCCGATGGAGCGATACGTCGACAGCACGAGCGAGGACGAGGTCGACTACTCCGCCGTGTACGGCGCCTCGTGGGAGCGGGCCGGCCTCAAGCTCCCCGATGAGCTGCTGCACGAGATCCTCGACGCGGAACAGCAGTGCTGGGACCGCGCCGTCCGCGTCGACTCGAGCGCCCTCTCCTTGCTTGCATGGCTCCGCGACCAGGGTATCAAGCGCGGCGTCTGCTCCAATGCGCCGTTTCCCCCCGCGATGATGCGACGCCAGGTCAGGAGCAATGGCCTCGCCGTTCTTGTCGACGCAATCGTCTTCTCGAGCGAGGTCGGACGGCGCAAGCCGGCGCCCGAGGTCTATCAAGCCGCGCTCGCCGCGCTCGGAACGCGCCCCGAGCGAACACTTTTCGTAGGCGATCGCGTGCGTGAGGACTACGAAGGCCCGCGGGCGCTCGGTATGCGCGCCGTGATCGTCACCGCGCACGCGGATGAGAACCCCCCCGACGGCGTGGCGGTGATTCGCTCGCTGGCTGAGGTGCAGCCGCTGGTATGAGCGGGCCAAAAAAGCGACCGGGCTTGCTCTGGCGGTTCTTCTACGGGCGGCGCCGACGAGGCTTCCCGTGGCTGCTGGTTGGCGTCCTCGCGGCAATAGTCTTTCTCGGCTTGTTCTTTGCGATTCCGGGCGGCGCCGACATCTCGCGCGCCGTCGCCGTCTTCGTGTTCGGCCTGCTCATCGTCGGGGCATTGGTGTTTGCCGTCATCGCGGCACTCCGGCCTCGGCGACGTCCCTGAGCCGCACGCGCCGCGATCAGCACGGCTGCCGCCCCGGCGCCGACACCGTTATCGATGTTCACCACGGTTAGACCCGAGGAGCAGGACTGCAGCATCGTCGTGAGGGCTGCCTCCCCGGCGCCTCCGCGGCCGTAACCGGTGGACACGGGAAGCCCGATCACCGGTAGGTCGACCAACCCCGCCACCAGGCCGGGGAGCACGCCGTCCATGCCCGCGGCGACGATGATCACGTCCGCCCCCCACTCGAGCATCGCGGCCAGCGGACTCACGAACCGGTGCAGGCCCGCGACCCCGAGATCCGCCTCCAGCCTGGCCTCGACCCCGCAAGCCTCGACCACCATGCGGGCTTCGGAGGCCGCAGGGATATCCGAGGTGCCGGCGGTCATGATGCCGACCCTGGCCGCGACAGCCTCCGGTGAAAATCCTTCACGCAGCGCACGCGCCGACGCGTCGTAGCGAACGAGCTGCATTCCGGCGGCTGACGCCGCCTCCTCCAACGCCGATGCATGCCCGTCGGTCATGCGGCTGATGAGCCCCTGCCCCTGGCGCTCGGCCATCGCGATCACGAGGCGCGCCGCCTCGCGGGCCGGCTTTCCGCTGGCGAGCACGACCTCCGGCACCCCGCGGCGAAGGTAGCGGCCAAGGTCGAGCCGCGCCCTGCCACCGAACTCGTCGAGCTGCAGCCGACGCAGCTCGGCCAGAGCGTCGTCCTCGCTCAGCTCGCCCGCGACAAGACGGCGCAGCAAATTCCTCACAGGCCGAGGAGCACCTCGCGCATTCGCTGCCAGTGGGAGCCGGCCCAGTAGATGCGGCCACATTCTGGGCACTCGGAGTAGCGCGACTGCGTCCGGCGGACGTACGGCGGCACGCGCTCCGCGACCACCGCCGGCACGCGCGACTCCAGCTCGGAGTTGCACTCGATGCACCGGGTCAGCGCCTCTTTCAGCTCCAGCCCGAGCTCCGCGAACACCTGGCGCAGCTGCTTGGTGACCTCGTCGTCCCGGATCAGGATCGCGCGCACCACGCCCGTCTGGATGACCCGACGCTTGGTCAGGTCGCGATCGCGGGTCAGAAGCACCCGATTTTCCGCCGCGGCTTCGCGCACCAGCTCGGAATCATCGATCCGCGCGTGATACGAGGCGTCGTAACCAAGAGCGCGCAGCCACCTCGCCAGGCGCCCGACGTTGCAGTCGGCCAGGAAACGGAGTCTCAAACGGGGCTCACCCAAGCAATCTTAGAATCGGCCGGTGAGCTCGTTCGAAGAGCTGATGACCAGGCTCGAGACCGAGGCGAGCGGATGCTACTCGTGGTCCAACGGTCCCGGCGATCGTTATGCCGCCCACAGCCATAACTACGAGAAGGTCCTCTACTGCGTCGACGGATCGATCACCTTCCTGCTCGAAGGCGAGGGCCGCCGGATGGAATTGAGGCCCGGAGACCGCATCGTGCTGCCGCCTGGCACCGTGCATTCGGCGGTCGTCGGCGCATCAGGATGCACGTGCATCGAAGGCCATCGCTAGCCACAGTCCCATCTAACGTTCGGGGCGTAATATGGGTCGCTGCGATGAGCATCATCGAGTTCATCCGCGACCGAGCACGGTTTTACAACTGCCCGGTTTGCGGACGCAGCCTGAAGGGCTGCGATGTGCAGGTCCTCAGCCATGAGGACGAGAGTTTTCGGCTCCAGGTGACCTGCGCGCAGTGCCAGGTGACCTTCATCGTCGTCCTCGCGATCGCCGGCGGCGCGATGGAAGAGATCGAGAATGCCACCCCCGATCTCGTCGCAGAGCCGGTCGCGGAGGCCGAGCCCATCAGCGTCGACGAGATCCTCGACCTTCACCTTTTCTTGAAGGGCTTTCAGGGCACGCTCACAGAGCTGATCCACCAGCCGGATCCCAGCCGCGGCTGACCCGGCCAAGGCTCCTGGCCGGATCTATCTCGACGACGCCGGCTCGGCACCCGTCCTGCCTGAGGTGCGCGACGCGTTAGAGAAGCTGCCTGAGGGCAACCCGTCCAGCCCTCACTCCGAGGGCCGCGCGGCCCGAGCGGCGCTGGACCGTGCGCGTGACACAGCCGCCGCCGCGCTCGCCGCGCAGCGGACCGAGGTCACGTTCGTCGCTTCGGGCACCGAAGCTGTGAACCTGGCCTTGCTCGGCGCGGCGGCCCGCCTGCCCCGCAGCGCCCAGATCGTGACGTGGGCCGCCGAGCACCAATCGGTCCTGGCCTCGATTCGTCATCTTCAGGAGGCGGGCCGCGAGGTCCGGATCGCGGGCGTCGATCGTGACGCGAGGGTTGATCCGGACGCGATCCGCCCGGGCACGGCGCTGGTGTCGGTCGGTCTGGCCAACAACGAGGTCGGCACCATCCAGCCGGTGGCCCAGATCATCGAGCGGGCGCGCGACGTCGGGGCGCTCGTCCACCTCGACGCGTGCGCGGGAGCACGCTGGATACCGATTCCGGACGGAGCTGACATCGTTTCGATCAGCGGCCACAAGCTCGGCGCAGGTCGCGGAGGGCTGGTGTTCGTTCGAGCCGGCGTGCGAATCGACCCCCGGCTCATCGGAGGGCCGCAGGAGTGGGGCCGTCGCGCCGGCCATGAGGATGTCGCGTCGGCCACCGCCGTCGCGACGGCGTTGTCGGTTTGCGTCCGCAAACGCGCGTCGCGCGCGGAAGCCGCAGGTCGCCAGAGCAGGGCGCTCCATCAAGCACTGCTCGGTCTTGGCGGAACCTTCACAGGAGGCCAGGAGCGCCTTCCTAACTTCGCGACATGCACGTTCGCGGACCGGCGCGGTGAAGACATGCTGATGGCCCTCGACCTGGCCGGAATCGCCGCGTCGAGCGGATCCGCCTGCGCGTCTGGCTCGCTCGATCCGTCACACGTCTTGCTCGCGATGGGCTTGAGCCTGGAGGAGGCGCTGGGCAGCCTGCGCCTGACCACCGGTTACAACACCACCGACGAAGACATCGCGGCCGCGACATCGATCCTGCAGTCCGTTCTCACGCAGACTCCCGCTCGTGCCTAGCGTCGAAGAAGAGCTCGCGGCTCGGCTCGCGCAAGGCGAGGAGGTCGTGCTCGCCACAGTGATCAAGCTCGACGGCGAGCCACCGTCGCAACCCGGCGCGAAGCTGCTGATGACGCGGAATGCGCCTCTAGCCGGAACGCTCGGATGCAGTGAGTTCGACTCCGCCGCGCTGGCGGACTCCGCCGCGATCGCGACATCCGGGGCCCCGCAAGTCCGGACCTACCGACACGACCTGGGCTCCATCGACGTGTACGTCGAGCCGTACATTGCCGCTCCGACGCTTGTCGTGTTCGCCGCCACCCCCGTGGCTCAGGCGCTGCTCAGGTGGGCACCTGATGTCGGGTTTCGTCCCGTAATGGCGGCGCGGGCCGCCGACCTGCCGGATGATATCGACGGCGAACTCTTTGTCGTGCACACCAACCACGACGCGGATGACCTGGTTCAGGCACTGGAGGCGGTCCTCCCTCGCGACCCGAGGTTCATCGGCCTGGTGGGCAGCCGGCGCCACACCGGACACCACCTCGAGGCGCTTCGGGCCAAAGGCGTGCCCGAGGAAGTGATCGCCAGGATCCAGAGCCCGGTCGGCCTGGACATAGGCGCCAGGACCCCCGCCGAGATCGCTCTCTCCATCCTCGCGGGCCTCGTTGCCGTCCGGCGCGGCGGCGGCGGCGGCTGGAAATCAAAGAACGGTTAACTCGAACTGAGTTCCGGCCGCCCAACCGCATAATCAGGGGCCGTGTCGATCGCGACCGGTACGAGGCTGGGGCAGTACGAGGTCCAGGACTTCATCGGCCAGGGGGCGATGGGACTCGTCTACCGCGCCTACCACGCTCAGCTGGAGCGTACGGGGGCGGTCAAGGTGATGCAGGCGATGACGCCCGACCCCGACACGGTCGCCCGCTTCCGCCACGAAGCCCAGGCGATCGCCAAGCTGCGGCATCCCAACATCGTCGACGTCTACGATTTCGGCGAGTTCCAGGGGACGCCGTACATGATCGTCGAGTACATCCCCGGCGGCAGCCTCGCCGCGAAGATGAACCACGGCAGGCCGGACCAGCACAGCGCTCTCAGGTACCTGCGGGGCATCGCCGCCGGCCTCGACTACGCGCATGGGCACGGCGTGGTGCACCGCGACGTCAAGCCGGCGAACGTGCTTCTGACCGCGGACGACACACCGGTGCTGGCCGACTTCGGGCTGGCCAAGCTGCTCCAGGGATCGTCCCTGAAGTCGATGACCGGCGTCACCACCGGCACCCCGGCGTACATGGCGCCGGAGCAGGTGACGGGCAGCCAGGTCGGGCCCGCGGCCGACCGCTACTCGCTGGCGACCATCGCGTACGAGATGTTGACCGGCGTGATTCCCTTCGACGGCGAGGCTCTGATGGAGCTGCTTTACGCCCAGGTCCATCGCTACCCTCGGGCGCCGAGCTCGCGGAACTCAGTGCTCGGACCGCAGACGGACGAGGTCATCATGCGCGGGCTGGCCAAGGATCCTGCGGCTCGCTGGGAGTCGTGCGCCGCGTTCGTCGACGCGCTGGCCGGGGCCTTGTCCGCCGCCACGCCCGCGAGACCTGCGCTCGCCAAGACGATGGTCATGGCCTCGCCGATCGCCTCCACGGTCCCAATCGGCGGCGTTGCGGTCGTCGAGCACGCCGCTCCGCCCGAACCGGCGACGGTGGCGGTGGCGTATCCGTCCCCAATTGGCAGGGACTCGGCTCCCTCCCGGAAGCGATTGCGTCGGCTCAACCGCCGCCTGGTTCTCGGCATCGCGGCGGTCCTGGTGCTTCTGCTCGTGCTTGGGCTCTGCGAGGCCGCGCTGGCGGCGACCACGATCACGGTGAACCCGGACAGGGTCGTGCGTGGAGACACGGTGGCGGTCACGGCGAAGCACGTGCCGGCCAACCAGGTCGGCGAGATCCAGCTGTGGAGCGTCGTCCATACATATCCGTTCCAGGCCGACGCCAACGGAAACGTCGCGCTCGAGATGACGGTGCCCAGGGATATCGCGCTCGGCGATCACATGGTGAAGATCTGCTGGAAGAACTCCTGTCCGGCGCAAGCCCCGCTCCGCGTGGTCTCGGGCGTGGCCGAAGCTGCACCTACGCCAGTCGCGAACGCCACACCCCCAGCAACCCCGGGCGTCACGACACCGCCACCGGGCGCGACGCCGACGGCCACGCCTTCGCACGCCAGCGGTTCTACTCCCGGCTCGACTCCGACCCCCACCTCAAGACCGACGTCGGCACCAACGCCAAGTCCAACACCGACGCAAAATCCCTGCCCGACATCAAGCCAGGCCGCTGCGGTCACGACATCGCCCGCCACGGTCATCGCCGGCGTGACGACGGTCACCGTGACCGGTCAGAATTTCACGCCGAACAAGACAGTGATCCTGAACTACTACCTCGGCACGTCGCTAAAGAAGACCTGGACCGCTCCCGTCGGTTGCAATGGCGGTTTCACAACCACGTTCAAGCCGGCGGCGTTGGAAATCGGCTCCGCCAAGGTCACGGCAAACGACGGGAACGGCCGATTCGCGAGCGCAACCTTTTCGATCCTCGCTTAGAAGACTTCGGTGATCAGAAGGTCGTCCAGGGTTTCACGCCGGCGCATGACACGCGCCTCACCATCGCGCAGCATCAGAACCTCGGGCCGCGGCATCCCGTTGTAGTTGCTCGCCATCGCCAGGCAGTACGCGCCGGCGGCCGGCACCGCGATGACGTCCCCCGGCTCGAGCGGCGGCATCGCGATGTCCGTGATCAGGATGTCCGTCGACTCGCAGTATTTGCCCGCGATGGTCACCTTGCCATCGGTCGCTTGGTCGGGATCCGATGCGAGGAATGCCTCGTAGCGCGCGCCATAGAGCTTGGGCCGAATGTTGTCGCCCATTCCGCCGTCGACGGCAACGTAGCGTCGAACGCCTGGGATGTCTTTGATTGAACCCACCGTGTAGAGCGCGATTCCGGCCGGCCCGGCGATGGAGCGGCCGGGTTCCACCACGAGCTCCGGCACTTTCAAATCGCGACGCGCGCAACCCGTGACGAGCGCATGACGCACCGTCTCCACGAAATGTCTCGGCGTGGGTGGGTCGTCGTTTTGGGTATACGCGATGCCGAGCCCCCCGCCCGCGCCCAGCCTGCGAGGTTCGTAGCCGAGCCCATCGCGCAGCTCGACAAGCAGGCCGAGCATTATCTCCATGGCTTGTTCGTACGCGCCGAGGGCAAAGATCTGCGACCCGATGTGCGAGTGCAGGCCGACGAGCTCCAGGCTCGGATGCTGCAGTGCGGTTTCGACCGCCTTTCGCGCCGCTCCAGACTCGATGGAGAAGCCGAACTTGGAATCGAGCTGGCCGGTCGAGATGTGATCGTGGGTGTCCGGCTTCACGCCCGGCGAGATGCGAAGCATCACCTGCGCGCGAGAGCCATGGGGGACGACATTCCGCAGCAGCTCGAACTCTTGGTCCCCATCGATGACGATGGTCGCGCCCGCGCGATACGCAGCCTCGAGGTCTTCGACGGTCTTGTTGTTGCCGAGGAAATGCACTCGATCGCGCGGAAAGCCGGACTTCAGCGCGAGGTGCAGCTCACCCGCCGAAACGACGTCGAGGCCTAGACCTTCGTCTGCGATCACGCGCAGAAACTGCGGGGACGCGAAAGCCTTGGCCGAGTAGAGAACCTGTCCGGCCCCATCCATCGCGGCGATGTATTCCGACGCGCGCTGCCGCACGGTGGCCTCGTCATACAGATACAGGGGAGTTCCGTGGCGGCGTGCCAGCTCGATGAGGTCGCAGCCACCCACCTCCATGTGGCCGGCGGCGTTGACCCGGTACGTGACCGGGAAGAGCAAATCTAGTTTGCTAGTTCGGACCGGAGCCGCAAGAGCCACAACCCCCGCCGCAGCATCCGCCACCGCTGGACTCGCTCGTGAAGTCCGAGGCCGATGACGACTCGCCGCCACTTGCGAAGGCGAAGCTCGAGACCAGCACCCGGGTCCTGGTGGACTCGCATGCCGGGCACACCTGCGCGCTGTCACGCTCAGCGAACCGCGTCAGGACCTCGAACCTCTCGGCGCAGCTCTCGCACCGATACTCGTAGATGGGCATTTCAGTGAACGATTCTAGGTTGTCTGAGCTCGCGCGAATGATCTCGGAGTGGCCGGGCCTGGTCTCCGGGCCCGCACAGGCGCTTGTCGAGGACTCGCTGGTCTTGCTGGAACATCTCGGGGAGGCGCACCGATTGGTCGACGTCGGGTCCGGAGGCGGCCTGCCCGGCCTGCCCCTGAAGATCGCGCGACCAGACCTTGCCATAACGTTGATCGAGGCCGACCAGGCCAAGGCGGCCTTTCTGGTCCAGGCTTGCGCGAGACTCGAGCTCGAGGACGTGGAGGTGCTGGCTCGACGCGCCGAGGAGATCGGACGGGACGGGCGCTACCGCGAATCCTTCGACGTCGCGGTGGCGCGAGCGGTGGCTCCGCTACCCGTGCTGGTCGAACTCTGCCTGCCCCTGGTTCGGGTCGGCGGCAGGCTCCTCGCTCAGAAAACGGATAAGGAACCCATCACGCCGGCCGAACGCGCCATTGAGGTCCTGGGTGGGTCGAGGGCGACCATAGAGCAAGCTCGCTCCGCTGTCCGTCGAACAGGGACACTCGTGATCGTCGAGAAGGTTCGGCCAACGCCGGCGCCGTACCCACGCCGTCCCGGACTGGCTCGACGCAAGCCCCTGTAGGCGATGCGGATGGAAGCCTTAACCTTGGAGCCGGGGTGGAATGCCGAAACTGAATCTTGTTCCGCGCGAGCGCAGGTTCAATGAACTTTTCAGTCGACAAGGCCAGCTCGTGAGCGAGGCGTTGGCCGAGCTCGGCGGCTCCCTAAACGATGAACTCAGTCGTCACGCGATCATGCGGGAGCTCGAGCACAAATGCGATGACGTGACGCATGAGATATACAACCTGACGAACCGAACCTTCGTGCCTCCTTTCGAACGGGCCGACATCCTGATGCTTGCCCATTCGCTCGATGAGATCGTGGACCTCGCCGAAGAGACCGCAGACAAGATCGATCTGTACCACGTCGAGTCCATTACGGATGCTGCGAAAAGCATGGGCCGCTGCCTCGCTGAGGCTGGCTCCCAAATCGCCAGCGCAGCCGACAAACTGGTCGATGGAAAGGATTTGGTCGAGGTGCTCGAGGACATTCACCGCCTGGAGAACGAGGGCGATCACATCACTCGGCAAGCGTTGCAGAGACTTTTCGAGACAAACCATCGGACGGCGGCCGACCTGATCAAATGGAAGGACCTCTACGCGCTGCTTGAGTCCACGCTGGACGAATGTGAGTCGGCGGCAGAGATCATGGAATCGATCAACATCAAGTAGGCTGGCGAATCAGGGATTCAGCTCGGACAGCAACACTCTCACGCGGCTCTCGATCTCATCACGAATCTCTCTGACTGCCGGCGCCGGAAGACCGGCCGGATTGCGGATGCCCCAATCTTCGACCGGAGAGGCGAAAACCGGGCACTCTTCCGCTTCGCAGCCCATCGTGACGACCCGCGTCGCGGCCATCGCCATCTCGGCCGACAGTACCTTGGGCCGCTCGTTGCTGAGATCGATGCCGACCTCGCGCATCACGTCAATCACCTCGCTGTGGACACGCTTCGCGGGCCTCGTGCCTGCCGACTCCACATCGACGCTGCCATCCGACATGCGCTTGAGGAATGCTGCAGCGATCTGACTGCGGCCGGCATTCTCAACGCATACAAATAGGACACGTGGTCGGGCACGTTCCAACTCGTCCAGACGGTAACCGATCCCGCGGAGGGTCGTGATTCGAACGCCGCTGGCCTCGAGCTTTGGCCGGAGCCATGCTACGTGCACGTCCACAGTCTTCGGCTCACCCACAAACCTCGCGCCCCAGGCCGCGGCGAGGATTCGATCCCGACTCAAGACGGTGCCTTCGTTCAAGAGGAACACATTCAGAAGGTCGAATTCACGTGGTGTCAAAGGGAGTTCGCGATCCTGGACATGGGCGCGCCGAGCGTCTGAGTTCAGCTCGATACGACCGACCTTCAGGTGCCGCCTTGGCGGTGACAGGGCACGCTTGGCCAACATGGCCTGGACCTGTGCCGCGACGAGGTTCATTGCGCTGCCGCTCGGTAGCCATGCGTCCGCCCCCATCCCGAGGCAGGTCGCAGCCACCGCCTGATCCGAGCCGATGATCAACAGCGGCGCTGCTGTAGCGCGACGGACAGCTGCCGTCCCATCGACCAGATCGATGGCGTCGAGGACGATCGCATCCACGAATGGCTCGCGTTGAAGACCGTCGACACGCCGGTGGGCGAAGACGTCTGCCCCGCGGGGGCCCAGCCGCTCTTTGAGGTGCGCCGCTGTCCCGGGTGCGCCGCCGATCACCACAACTCGGGTACGGGTCGCCTCAGTACTTGGAGACGTTCAACTCCTCCACATGCCCCGTCACGAGGTAGACGACGCGCTCACAGATGTTGGTGGCTCGATCGGCAACCCGCTCGAGGTTGTGAGTGACCCAAAGCATGTACGTCGCCTCGGTGATGTGACGCGGATCGGCGACCATGGTCGAGATCAACTCCTGATAGGCGCGGTCGTAGAGACCGTCGATGTCGTCGTCTTCGCGACATAGGGCTCGCGCCAGCTCCGCGTCGCGCTTGTCGAGGGCCTGCAGAGTGCGCCTCAGCAGCGACAAAGTTAGTGAGCCCATTTCGACGATCACGCCTGGCACCGCCAGGGCAGGCCGGGGCCCGAGCATCAGCGCTACTTTCGCGATGCCTTCCGCGTGATCACCGATGCGCTCCAGCTCGGGGAGCACATAAAGTGTTCCCACCAAGACCCGAATGTCGTCCTCAGCCGCCGCCGAGAGCCGACCGGTGATCTCTTCCTCCAGCTCATATCGGAGCCGGTTTACCTCCACGTCGTCACGAACGACCCGATCGGCCAGAGCCAGGTCGGCTCGGGCGAACGCCTTCAACGCACCCTCGAGTGCCTGCTCAACCAGTTCTCCGAGGCGCTGCAACTCAGTCTCGGTCACTCCGAGAATGGTAGTGGCGACGTTAACGACGCCTTAACCAACGGCTCCCTAGCCTTTCTTGCGGAGGACACATGAAACTCACACCAGTCACCCCCGGACGTCGCTTCTACGAGCTGTTCCGAACTCAGGGCAAGCTGGTCAGCGAGACGCTGACCGAGCTCAGCAAGTCTTTGCTCGAGGGCAAGAGCCGCCACGCACGGCTGCGTGACCTCGAGCACGAATGCGACGACGCGACACATCAGATACACAACCTTGTCAACAGCGCGTTTATCACGCCCATTGATGAAGGCGACATCCTGCTGCTGGCTTCGAGCCTTGACGACGTGGTCGACCTTGCGGAGGAAACCGCCGACAAAATCGACCTGTATCGCATCCAGTCCATCTCGGACCCAGCCAGGCAAATGGGCGAGTACCTCGCCAAAGCCGGCGTCGAAGTCGCCGCTGCGCTGGATCGTTTCGAGGGCTTTGGCGAACTCCAGCCTCACCGGGACGAAATCCACCGGCTGGAAAACGAGGGCGATCAGTTGATGCGGACTGCCATCGGAGACTTGTTTTCGCGGGTCACCGATGCATCTGAGCTCGTGAAGTGGAAAGACATCTACGACCTGCTCGAAGCAACGATGGACGCTTGTGAGCACACGGCCAACGTGATGGAGACGATCGCGATCAAGAATGCGTGAGACCGCGATCCTCCTGTGGTTCACGATTGCGGTCGCCGTCGTTTTCGATTTCACCAACGGTTTTCACGACACAGCGAACGCCATCGCCACGTCCATCTCGACCCGCGCGCTGTCTCCACGGGCCGCCGTAGGGCTGTCCGCAGTCTTCAATCTGGTCGGAGCCGTAGTCACGGTCGCGTTCTTTCAAGCCAAAGTTTCGAACACCATCGCCAGCACGTTGGCGATCAAGCCTGGGCTCGTAGTCGTGATGGCTGCGCTGCTAGGCGCGATCGCATGGAACCTGATCACGTGGTATCGAGGATTGCCTAGCAGCTCAACGCACGCTTTGATCGGCGGTCTCTGTGGCGCCGGGATTGCCGCCGCCGGCGGGCTTGGTGGCGTCAAATGGTCCGCCCTGGTCAAGCAGGTAGCCAGCCTGGTCATCTCGCCACCCCTCGGCTTTCTAGCCGCGGGGATCTTTGCCGTCCTCTTGACCGTCGTCGTTTATCGGGCAGGATGGCGGCCGGCCCCGGTCAATCGCACCCTGCGCGGCGTGCAGGTGGTCACATCGGCCTATCTTTCTTTCTCGCACGGGGCCAACGATGCCCAAAAGACGATGGCGGCTATCACGCTCGCCCTGGTGGCTTCGGGAGATCTGCCGAAGTTCCAGGTCCCTCTTTGGGTGGTCGCTCTCTCCGCGGCCGCGATCGGCTTTGGGACCTACGCCGGCGGGTGGCGCATCATCAGGACGATGGGCTGGAGCATCCTGAAGCTGGAGCCCGCGACGGCTATGTCAGCGCAACTCATGGGCGCGACCGTGATTCAAGCCGCGACGCTTGCCGGACTACCTGTCAGCACGACGCATGTGATCACGGGGGCGGTAATCGGCGTCGGCGCCAGCCGAAAGCTATCCTCTGTCCGCTGGGGTCTCGGCGCCAACATCATCGCCGCGTGGTTCGTGACGATTCCCGCGTCCGCGCTGATTGCGTGGGTCGCTTTCGCCATCCTCCATACCGCCGGGTTGCATGGATAGCAAACGCAAAGACTATTTCTGATCTGCGTATCCACGGTTAAACTTGCTGAGGACCGAGCGCCCAAACGTTTCAGCTGACGAAGGAGCAAACGTGGCAACAAAGATCCTTGAAGTTGCGGATGTGAGCGTGATCAGAGCCGCGGGTGGAGTTGTTCTGCGCAAGGCGAGATCGGGCGAGACCGAGATCGCCATCATCCATCGACCCGCGTACGACGACTGGACTCTGCCCAAGGGCAAGATCGAGCCGGACGAAAGTCCCGAGGACTGCGCGCTGCGCGAGGTCCGCGAGGAGACTGGGCTGCGATGCGAGCTCGTGCGGCCGCTTGGCTGCACCGCGTACGTCGACCGCCGAGGGCGAGACAAAGTCGCGTGCTACTGGGTGATGGAGGTGCGCGGCGGACGTTTCAAACCAGGTATCGAGGTGGACAGGCTGATGTGGCTGCCGGTCGAGGACGCGATGAAGCGACTGACCTACGGCCGCGACAAGACGCTGCTCCTGCAACAGAACCTCCGGTAGAAAGCAGCAACTCCTTCCCATTTTTATGGGGAGGTCGGCGGCAAAGCCGCCGGGTGGGGCTGCCGGCCGGAGGGGCCGGCCCGAGGGGCTGGCCCGGGACAAGCCTCGCAAGCGTGCGGCATCGGTAAGCTTGGTCGGGTGCAGACCCTGACGCACGCGGACCCGCTGATAGTCGCCGGCGTGACCCTTCGCTCGCGTCTGTTCCTTGGCACCGGCAAGTACACGAGCGACGAATCTATGCTCGCCGCCATCGAGGCATCGGGCTGCGAGCTGGTGACGGTGGCCCTCCGCCGCCTGGACCTCGACAACCCCTCCAGGAAAACGATCCTCGACGTCATCGACTGGTCGCGCTATCGGATCCTGCCGAACACGGCCGGCTGCCGCACCGCCGAGGAGGCGATTCGAATCGCCCGCCTCGCCCGCACGATGGGTCTGTCGGACTGGGTCAAGCTGGAGGTCATTCCTGACCCCCGTTACCTGTTCCCCGATCCGGAAGAGACGTTGAAGGCCGCCCGCGTGCTGGTTGGCGAAGGCTTCAAGGTCCTTCCGTACATCAACGCGGACCCCGTACTGGCCCGCAAGCTCGAGGAGCTCGGCACCGTGACGGTCATGCCCCTGGGCTCGCCGATCGGTTCAGGCCAGGGCCTGCAGACGCTCGAGCAGATCCGAATCATCATCGACGAGGCGCGCGTGCCGGTCGTGGTTGACGCGGGCATCGGAGTGCCCTCGGATGCCGCCCTCGCCATGGAGCTTGGCGCCGACGCCGTGCTCGTCAACACGGCGGTCGCGCTGGCCAAGGATCCGGCCCTGATGGCCGAAGCGATCAAGGAAGGCGTCGAGGCGGGTCGGAAGGCGTACCTCGCCGGACGCATCCCCAGGCGAGGTGAGGCCAGCGCGAGCTCGCCGACCGAGGGCATCTCGCGCCCGAGCTAGTTACGCCTGTGGCGATGGCGATCGTTTCCAGCGCGGAGGCCGGCCTGCGCGCGGCCCAGCGAGCGACCATCCTTCAGGTTCGCGCTCCCGACCTGAACACCGCCGTTCTGGAGGACGAAGCCAGACGGCTCGTGGCGTCTTCGCCCATTCCCGTGCTCGTGAGCTCGCGATGCGATGTCGTCCTGGCCTGCGGGGTCGCGGGCGTGAACTTGCCTGAAAGGGACATCCCGACGCGCGACGCGCGCTCGCTCCTCGGCGACAGGTTGGTCGGCCGCTCCGTGCACTCGTCAGGCGCGGCCATCGAGGCGGAACGCGACGGCGCCGACTTCGTCATCTTTGGCCCGATCTGGGCAAGCACGACGCATCCCGAAGTCGTACCGGCCGGCATCGAAGCTCTTTCACGCGTCACGGCCGCTGTGCGCATTCCGGTGCTTGCGATCGGAGGCGTGACCGAAGGCCGCATTGCCGAATGTCATGCCGCGGGCGCTGCGGGCTTCGCGGCCATTCGATTGTTCGAATGATCACGTTGCAGGTGAACGGGAAGCCAGTGGAGCTCGACCGCTCGACGCCACTCGTCGCATACCTCGAAAGGCTCGGCGTGGATCCTCGTGCGGTCGCGGTCGAGCATAACGGCGAGATCCTCGAGCGATCTGCTTACGCGTCGGTGACGCTCCGAGAAGGAGACCAGGTCGAGATCGTACGCATGGTCGGAGGGGGAACTCCCTAGCCGACCGCGAGCCGCTCCTTGATCGCGGCCTCAGCCTCAGCCCGTTCATCCCACGGCTCGGAGCCGCGCGCGGTGCGCATGGAGCGTTCATGGCCCTTGCCGGCAAGCAGCACCGTGTCACCGGTCTGAGCGACCTCGATGGCACGTCGAATCGCGGCGCGGCGGTCGATGACAACCTCGAAGTCGCGACCCGGCGCTTTGCCCTCGGCGCCCGCCTGAACGTCGCGCGCGATCTCGGCCGGGTCCTCGCTCAACGGGTCGTCGGTGGTGATGATGAAAAAGTCTGAGAACTCAGCCGCCGCGCGGCCCATGCCCGGTCGGTCGTGATCCGAGCGCGCGGTCGATCCGAACACCGCAATGAGACGGCCGCGGGTGAACGGCCGGAGCTCGGCCAGCGCGCTGGCCAGCGAACCGGCTGCATGGGCGAAGTCGATATACACGCGAAAGTCCTGCCCGAGATCAACCGGCTCAAGCCGGCCGCGCACGCCCTCGAAACCGGCGAGGCCTCGGCCGACGTCATCGACCTCCACGCCGAGCGCCAGGCAGACTCCCGCCGCGCACAGCGCGTTGTAGATGTTGAATCGCGCCGGCACGTTCAACGCGACTTCGGTCTCGCCCACCGGCGTCTTCATGCGGAAGCGCGACCCCGAGCCGGTGATGGCGAGGTCCAGCGGATGCAGATCGGCCGCGGTGGTGAAGCCGTAGGTCCACCGGCGTGAGATGGGCCGTCCCGCGAGGCGTTCGTAGCTCGGATCGTCACGGTTGAGGACAGCGGTCTTCTCCACCCCTTTGTCGGCCGCGCGTGAGGTGAGGTCGATCAACCGGGCCTTCGCCTCCAGGTATTCCTCCCATGTCGCGTGATAGTCCAGGTGGTCGTGGCCGACGTTCGTGAATGCCGCGACATCGAAGTCGCAGGCATGCACTCGCTCCTGGACCAACGCGTGCGAAGTCGTTTCGAGCACCGCGCAGGCCGCTCCCGCTTCAACCATGCGTGCGAGCCACGCCTGCACCTCCGGTGCTTCGGTCGTCGTCTGGCCGCTGACGTTGTCGACCTCGCGGCCGCTGACCTTGAAGGCGACGGTGCTCATCGCGCCGGCGACGATCCCGCTCGCCTGCAGCACGTGCTCGGCCATATGAGTGACGGTGGTCTTGCCGTCGGTGCCGGTGACGCCTGCCAGCTTGAGGCCTCGTGACGGCCGCCCATAGAACTCTGCCGCCAGCTCGGCGAGCCCGGTGCGGGTTGAGGGAACGTGGAGCACCGGGATCCGTTGCGCGACCTTGACGTAACGCTCGATCGCCACGGCCACGGCGCCCTGGGCCACGGCCTCGGTGATGTACACGTGGCCGTCGACGTGGAGTCCCTGGACCGCGACGAAAAGGTCGCCGGGGGAGACGCGGCGCGAGTCGTAGGCGATGCCGGTGACCTCAACCTCTCCGTTGCCCTCGAGCACGGCGCCGGCGCCGCGGGCGAGATCGGCCAGCTTCATATCGAGTCTGAGGATAATCGGCTCGTGATCGCGGAAATCGGTGCCGGCCGCTTCGAATGGGGCGCTCGCACCTATGTGATGGGAATCGTCAATGTCACGCCTGACTCGTTCAGTGGCGACGGTCTGGGCGGAGACGCGGAGGCGGCGGTCGCGCAAGGCCTCCGCATGGTGGGCGAAGGCGCCGACATGCTGGATGTGGGTGGTGAATCGACCCGACCCGGGCACGTGCCCGTGACCGCGGCTGAGGAGATCTCGCGCACCGAAGCCGTGGTCCAACGCCTGGCGCGCGAGTCAGGCGTCCCTGTGTCGATCGACACATACAAGGAGGAGGTCGCCGCCGCCGGAATTGCTGCGGGCGCGACCATCCTGAACGACGTCTGGGGCCTGACGCGCTCGCCCGCGATCGCTGAGCTTGCCGCGCGGTATGGCTGCGGCCTCGTCGTGATGCATAACCAGGACGGCACCGACTATGCGGACCTGATGGCCGAGATCAAGCGCTTCCTGCGCGACGCTACCGCACGTGCGATCGCAGCGGGAGTGCCCAGGGAAAAGGTGATTGTCGATCCGGGCATCGGGTTCGGCAAGACGGCGGACCAGAACTGGGAGGTCATGCGCCGCTTTTCCGAGCTCACTGAAATCGGCCAGCCGATCCTGATCGGAACGTCGCGCAAATCCTTCATCGGCAAGCTGCTCGATCTTCCCGTGGCGGATCGCCTCGAGGGTACGGCCGCCACGGTGGTCGGCGCCGTTCTGCGCGGCGCGGACATCGTCCGCGTCCATGACGTGCGGCAGATGGTCCGCGCGGTCCGGGTCGCCGACCGCATGCGGTGACCAGGGTTTATCTCGGCCTCGGCTCCAACCTCGGTACGCGGTCCCGCAATCTGAGCGCGGCGCGAAGAAGGCTGCGCCAAAAGGGAGTCCGCATCGTCCGCCAAAGCCGGGTCATCGAAACCGAGCCCTGGGGCGTCGCGAACCAGCCGAGATTTCTCAATCAGGTGGTCGAGGCCGAGTGGAACGGCCGGCCGCATCAGCTGCTGCTGCTCGCGAAAGAAGTCGAGCGCGAAGGCGGGCGCAAGCCTTCGCGGCGATGGGGACCGCGTGCCATAGATGTCGACATCCTTTTGTTCGGCGAAGACCGCGTAAAGCTTCATGACCTGGTCATTCCGCATCCGCGCATCGCGGAGAGACCTTTTGTCATCGAGTCGCTGAGCGAGCTCGGAGTCAGGCGGGTCGGGCGTTGGTGAAGCGGTAGCCGATGCCGGGCACGGCCAGGATGTAATAAGGACGCGAGGGCTGCGTCTCGATCTTTCGGCGCAGGTTCCTGATGTGCACGTCGATCACGCGCGTCTCGATCGGATACTCATAGCCCCAGATCGAGTTGAGGATCTTCTCGCGGCTCAGCACCTTGCCCGCGTTGCTGGCGAGAAAGGTCAAGAGGTCGAACTCCGTGTGCGTCAGCTCGACCTCTTTGCCCGACTTGTAGGTCCGGCGCTCGTTGACATCGATGACGAGGTCACGAAACTCAAGCCTGCTTCGCATGGCTTCGGCGTTCTCGAGACGGGCCCTGCGCAGGTGGGCGGCCATTCGCGCCACGAGCTCGCGCAGCCGCAGCGGCTTGGTGACGTAATCGTCGGCGCCGATCTCGAGGGCGACGACCGCATCGATCTCGTCGGACCGAGAGCTCATCATGATCACGGGGACCGCGGGATCCATCTTGCGAAGCTCCCGGCACACGTCGAAGCCCGCGGCGTCGGGAAGCGTGACCTCGAGCAGGACGACGCTTGGTCTCGAATGCTCGATTTGACGCAGCGCCTCGGATCCGACATCCGCCTCGACGACCTGATATCCATCCTGTTCGCAAACCTGCTTGATCTCACGTCGCGTCAAGCTGTCCGGCTCGACGACCAGAACCTTGCGAGCGGACTCCGCCACAGCCATGCCTCCATCCTAACGTCTTTGAAGGATTGTTAGGGAATGTTTCGTTTCAGGCCCCGAATGAACGCTCTAGTTTTACGTTCCATACCGAGGAGCGCCGCACCGCCGCCGCCAAGGATCAGCTCCCAGGCGCCGGCGTAAGCGATCTCCTCGCCGCCGAACTCTGACTTGAAGAAGCCAAGCCCGTGCCACGGATGGCCGGGGCCGGCGTTCGGAGGCGGTACGCCCCACAGGTCGAAGTCATGGCAGCCCGCTTCAGCGGCCGACGATATGGCGGACCACCAGGCGAGGTCGTTGCCCATCAGCTCCCGGCGGGCGCCGCTGCGTCCGGCGAAGAGGCTGTAAGCGCGACCCGCGTGGCGCGCCACCAGCACTGTCGCCAGCGGCTCGCGCTTTCCCTGCGCGTACGCGGTGTACGTGCGGCACCACGGCAACAAATTGAGCAGCAGATCGTAGTAGCGCCGGTCCGGGAGACGGATCGCCTCGCGTCGCTCGACGGCGGCCGACTGACGCGCGAGCTCCGCCGCATCCTTGCCCTCTTCGACCACGACGCCGCGCTTTTGGCCCGTGCGGATGTTGTAGCGACGACCGTGACGAAATGTTTTGAGCAGCTCGTCGGGCGGCATCAGCTTGATGATGCGCGTGTGCTGCGGCTGAGTCGGCGCGACGCGCACGAAGCCCCTCTCGGTCATCACCTCGCTGAACTCTTCTGGCGCCTCGGGCTCGACAACGATTCGTGCGATCTTGGAATTGCGTGCCCACGCGATGAGCCAATCGATCGACTCGGAGCTAGCAAGCACAGGACCGCGTGGGACATACGCCTCGCGCGCGGGTCCGACGCTGCGGAGCTGGACGCTTACGATCGCGCCCCGAGTGAGACGCACACGTTCGACCTTCCAGCCGGATCTCGACTGGACCTCCCCCCAGGCCCACGATTGCAGCAGCGGTGCCGGCGATGCGGCCTGGGCGAGCTCGGCATCCCACCGCTGGGCGTCGTCGCTCACGACGGGCCAGGTTCCGTCACGAGCGTTTCTTCGAGGTGGGCGATGTCGTTCACGCCTCCGATCACCATTCGGCCGTTGCGTTTTTCGATCAGAGAGATCGACGCATTCTGAATCTTGAAAGGGAAGAGTCCGCGGCTCGGGCGCCCAACGATGCGATGCAATGCGACCTGGATCACGCCCCCATGGGTGACCACCAGCACGTCGCCATTCTGATGGCGCTTGAGGAGCTCATCGAGCGCAGCCCCGACTCGCGTGTCAAAATTCGCCGCCCCCTCGCCGCCGGGAACCACGTCCCAATCGGGGTCCGCCACCCACGCCGCCCACGCGTCCGGAAACTGCTGCGCGATCTCCTCCGTGCGCAGTCCTTCCCAACCCCCCAGGTAAATCTCGCGCAGGGCGGGCGTATGTTCGGGCCTGATCCCGACGAGGTCGCCTATCACCTCGGCTGTCTCCAAAGCCCGCTTCAGGTCGCTCGCATACGACCCGACGAACTTCCGGCCGGCCAACCGGGCGCCCAGGACCCCGGCCTGACGGCGGCCCTCTTCGGAAAGCGGCGGATCGAGCTGGCCCTGGATGCGGTGATCCCGGTTCCACGTCGACTGACCGTGCCGGACGAGGACCAGACGAGCGGGAGCGGGGCGAGCTGGCAGTGGGGCGGCGTCGCCACCCTCTGGCTGCGGCACAACCCCCGCGGGTTCGGCGACGCCAGTCTGAGGAGGCTCCGGGCGCGCTCTGATCTCGATGCCTATACTAACTTTCTCTTAGTTCTCGATCGGACTGGGCCGATCTCAGGAGAAGACTGTTGCACTCTCGCGGCTCGCTGGCCGAAAACCCCCTGCGATCGCTTCTGGAATCCGCTCAGGGTGAGCGGTCCACAGGTACCCTTACCGTCCGCAATGGGAACGGCGAATCCACGTCGCTGTACTTCCTGTTCGGGCATCTTTTTCACGCCCAGGGCAATGGCAAGTCCGGCGACGACGCGGTGGTCAGCGCTCTCAACTGGACCAAAGGCGATTTCGAGTTCGATGCCAAGGCCAAGCTGCCGGCCGACGAGACGGTCAAGGCCGGCATCCCGGAGCTCGTTCACGCCGCGGAAGCGGCGCCGAAGCCGGCTCCCGCTGAACCAAAGACCGAACCCAGGCCCGAAAAGGCGGAGCCGCGCAACGAGAGGAGAGAGCATGCTGAACCCGAACGAAAGGTGGAAGCACCACAACCGAGACGCGGCGTGAAGCACCGTCCATCGCCGAAACACGGCCGAGAGCCGATTCCAGTCCCCGCGGGCCAGATCCTCTACGACTCGCTCAAGACATCGTTCGTCGACTTCCCGCGCCTCCTGACGACGCTTGAGCGCGAGGGCTACACAGGCTACGTCCGGCTCCTGACCGACGACGCGTCGGGTTTGATCCTGTTCCGCGAAGGCTCAGCCCTCGAGTGCCTGTACGACGGCGCGGCCGAGCCGGGAAGCCTCTTCCTCGGCAAGCAAGCGCTGCAGGCGTTCAACGACGACGTGACCGCTGGGCACGGCGTGCTCGATGTGGTCGGACTGTCACCTGAGCTGATCGACGGCCTCTACGAGCTGACCGTATCTCGACCGATGTACACCGAGCTGTACGCCGCGTGGGTTGATATGAAGGCGCTCTTGAGTTTCTTGAGCGAGCGCAAGCTGAGCGGCAGCGTGTTGATCCGCTCGGGCGCCGGCACCGGGGTCATCATCCTTGCCGCCGGCGAGCTCGCCGGCGCTTACACGAGCGAGTCGCGCGACATCTCCGACAAGCCTGACCGCGCTCTGGCGCTTTGCGATGACCCGAACGCGATGATCGAGGTCAAATCGGCCGACGCGACCAAGCATCCCCCGCTCCAAGTGGATGAGATCGTCGGCGGCCAGCGCGGACGTCCCGCTGCGCCTTCTTCTTTTGCTCCGGCGCCGGCCGCCGATCCGGCAGCGGCCACCAACCCGACCGTGCCGGTCATGCCGGCAATGCAGCCGGAACCGCCGACGGCCCAGATCCCGACGACGCCCTTCTCCAATTACGGCCAGCCCGCTGGAGCCGCGCCTGTGGCGCCGACACAGCCGCCCAGGTCGGGCGGCGGACCGCAGCTCGACTGGGGCGGCATAGTGTCTGAGCTGCAAGCCATGGCGGAGGACGCGCTCGGCAACAGGGCGCGGAAGGTCAAGGACATCCTGGGCGCCGCGGACCCGTCACTCGGCGGCATCGAGGCGGCCATCGACCAGATCCCCAGCATCTCGCTTCTGTTCGTCGATTCCTCGCGCCTGGAGCAGCTGGCGCAAGAGATGAGGGCCCGGCTCAAGTCCCACCTCTAGCCGGCGGTGTAGGCCCCTAACAGGGTGGGTACTACGGTCTTCGTGGTTTGGCGACCAAACTCGATCCGGTCCCGGCTGGCGCGCTTTCTGCTGACCGTCGCGGGCCTCATCGCAATCGCGCCTCTCGCCTCCTGCGGAGGCGACCCGCCACAGATCGTCGACTACGCGCCGCAGCGCAACACCGTCGACGTTTCGACAGCAGCTCCGATCCGGATCACGTTCGACCACGATGTCAACCAGACCTCCGTCGAGAGCCGGATGCATCTGTCGCCCCTGACGACCGGATCCGTGAAGTGGAGCAATGGGCGCCAACTCGTCTATGTCCACGCCACCTTGCGCACCAACACCGTTTATGAGGTGATCCTCGAGCCCGGGTACCGCGATCCCGCGGGCAACACCTACACCCTGCGGCACCACTGGTCGTTCGCCACCGAAGGTCCGCCGGCGCTCTCGGCCTCAAATCCGTCCGACGGCGAGAGCGGGGTCGATCCATCGGCGTACCTGAGTCTCGACTTCAGTCGCGCCATGGAACCGGCCAGCCTCAAGAGCGCAATTGCCTTGAGCCCGAGCGTGCCGTTCGATGTGCGGATCGACCAGGCGGACAGCCGGCGCGCCATCATCGCGCCGTCCCAGCTGCTGTCCGCGAACACCGACTACCGCTTGCTCCTCAACACCGCCGCGCTGGACGTCGACGGCAACCAGCTCGGTCGAAATCAGCTCGTCAAGTTCAGCACGGGAGCGCTTCGCCCTCTCAGCCACTGGATCGCATTCGCCACAGCCGGGCCGGCGGGCCCAGCGGGCGGATTGTGGATCGTCAACGAGCGGGGATTTCCGCGCGAGCTCTTCGACTCCAGCCCGGTGGACTCGTTCAGCTGGTCGCCTGGAGGCGAGTCGCTCTTGATCCAGGGCCCGGACCAAGCATGGTGGCAGTTCACACCCGGCGGCTCCGCCACTCGCCTGGCATTCAAGGCGACGTGGGCGGCCTCCCTTGCCGGTGCGCTCGGCTTCGTCTACATCGATGACGCAGGAGCGCTGCACAGGCAGGACCGCAATGGCGACGACGCGGTCATCTCCAAAGACGTCGCGGAGGCGGCGGTCGCTCCCAACGGGCTGCGCGTCGCCTTCATCAACGGGACGAGCAACCTGAACGAGATCTGGGGCTACGACGTGGGGCTGCGCTCGCGTTACGGGTTGGCGACCGACTCAGCTCCTGTGGGCGCAGTCTCCTGGGCGCCGGCCGCCAACCGCATCGCGTACCTCCGCCATGACCTGTCGACGACGAGTCTGCGCGTGCGCAACCTGAGCGGCGCGGCCGCGACCACCACAGTGACCACCGGCGACCTCGGGAGGCCGGCGTGGCTGCCCGATTCGACGCACCTTGTGTTTGCGGCGGCAGTACCTTCCTCGAGCGGCCCAGTGCACAAAGCGTTCGTCGTGAATGTGGCCTCTCCGCCGGCGCCTCTCACTCTGGCGTCAGGACTCCCCTCGGACCCGGCGATCGAGGTGTCGTCACCGATCTCATCTCCCGACGGGCACCAGATCGCATTTCTCAGCGGCAACCAGGTGTGGCTGATGAACGGCGACGGGACCCGGCCGACGGCGCTGACCCGGGAAGACCCGGCGTCGTTTCCTTATTCGTGCCGGGCGGTGGCCTGGACGCGAACCTGAGCGCGCTCGACGACGCCCTCGAACAGGTCCTGCAGCCGGTCTGCTGTGCGCCTCCACGAGTAGCGCTGTGCAAGAAGGCGCCCGCGCCTTCCCATCTGCACCGCGAGCTCTGGATTGTCCAGTAGCCGGCCGATTCGCTCCGCGTAGGCCGCAGGCTCGTGCCCATCGATCAGGTAGCCGCTCACGTCGTCACGAACCACCGATCGCAGTCCGGTGACGTCGGAACCGACGACCGGCGTGCCGCAGGCTTGCGCCTCGAGCCCAACCAGACCAAAGGATTCGCTGTACGAGGGCATCACGCAAACGTTGGCCGCCGAATAGAAGAACGGAAGCTCGTGGTGCGCAACCGAGCCGAGAAAATCGATGTGGTCACGCACGCCGAGCTCCGTTGCGATCGTCTTGAGGCGCACCATCTCGCTCTCGTCTCCGTCGCGGCTGTCCTCGCCAAGCACGAGCAGCCGAACGTCATCGTGCCGGCGGTCGCGAAGCAGCGCGAGGGCGCGAATCGCAACTTCGACTCCTTTGAGTCGCTCCAACCGGCCCACGAAGAGGAGCAGGCGACCAGACCCGTATCCGATCTTCCGGCGAGCTTCCTCGCGGTCGATCGGCTGGAACATTGATGGGTCCACGCCTGGCGGGACCACGACCACGTGCTCTGGGTCGGCGCCGTACGCGCCAACCAGGTCCCCGGCTTCATCGTTGGTCGACGCGACCAGCAGGTCCGCTTGATGGGCGATCTCTCGCTCCACCCGGATGCGAAGCGCGGGTTCCGGGCGAGCGCCCGCGGCCAGCGTTCGGTTCTTGACCAGTCCCAACGTGTGGGCGATGTGGGTCCATCCCGCCGCGAGCTGCGGGCGCAGCAAACACGCCACTTCGCCGGAGAGCCAGTAATTGGAAAAAAGAAGGTCGTACGCAAGGCCTTCGCTCCTCGCGAAGTCCAGGATGCGTACAGCGAAGGCGGGGACTTCGTCGTAGAGGGAGTACTTGTCCAGGGGCCGCCCGGCAGGCAGATAGATCACCCGGGACAACGCCGCGAGCGATTCCACCCCGGGGTCGTCCGGCGACTGCTTGCGGGTGAAGATGTCGGTCGCGATGCCGCGGTCGCTGAACGCGGTGCAGACCTCGCGGACGTATACGTTCAGTCCGCCGTTCGCGTTCTGGCCCAACGACGCGGTGGGCGATGTGTGCATGGAGACGACCGCGATGCGGCGCGGGCCGTCGGAAGTCAGAAGGTCGCTCTCAGCCACGGTACGCCGATCTCGCGTCAAGCCAGCGTCTCGAGACGCAGCAAAAGCCGGAACGAGAGACCGGCGAACAGGAACCCATAATCCTTAAAACCTACGAGGTTTCGGGCTATTCCCGCCCGGACCCTGGTGAACGACCCTCGATATGATTGGCGGCGATGCGGGTGACCAGAGGGCTCCTGTTGATGCTGGGGATTCCGGCCTTCTTCCTCCTGACCGCGCTGTCGACCCTCGCCGACACGACGCCTTCGCCGGCGTCGACCGCGAGCGGCGCCACGACCCTTCCCGGCGATCCGGAAAAGGGCCAGACGCTGTTCTCGCAGAACTGCGCCACATGCCACGGAGCCAGCCTCGAGGGCGGGATCGGACCTGCCCTGAACCCGATCGAGAAGCTGCCCGGCGTGGCCAATCCGCTCGACCCCGCCTACCTGATCGGTGTTATCACCAACGGCAAGACAGACGCCGGAAAAACCATGCCGCCAAAGGGTGGCAACCCCAACCTGACCGACCAGGACGTGAAAGACCTCGCGGCTTTCATCATCCAGCAGAACCGCACTCCCGGCGGCGGGGCGCTCTCGCCGGGAGAGCTCGCCAAGCGGACCATCCTCTGGGTGAGCATCGGGATCATCGCCATGGTCTTCATCACCTACCTGCTGTCTTCGTACAACATGCGATGGATCGCGCGCCGCGCAGCGGCGCGACGCAAGTAGCCGAAGCCGCCGCCGCACCGCCCCTTTACCCGACACCCGTCGGCGGCTCGCCCCGAATCCTGATCCTCTTCAGCGACACGGGCGGGGGCCATCGCGCCGCCGCGCGCGCCCTCACCGAAGCGCTTCAGCTGCTCGATCCTTCGTGCATCGTGACTGTTGCCGATCCGTTGATCGGCCAGGGACCCGCCGTGGTGCGCCGCCTCGCTTCCCTCTACTCACCTGTCATTCGCCGCTCGCGTGCCGCGTGGGGGGCGGTCTATCACTCGAGCAACACGCAGCCAACGTTCGCCGCGATCCGCGCTGTATTCGGACCGGCCGTGCGCAAAGTGCTGCGCCAGCTCCTGAAGCAGCACGACCCGGACGTCGTGCTGTCGGTGCATCCTCTGCTGAACCACGTCGCCCACCAGGCGATCCGGAAGAGCGGACGCCCGCGGGCCCTGATGACTGTGATCACGGACCTCGTCGACTTCCATCGGGGCTGGACGTTCAGCCAGGCCGACCTGGTGGTCGCGCCGACCGAGCGCGCGCGCCGGGTCGCACTGCGGCGCCGGGTGCCGGCCGAGCGCGTCAAGCTGCTGGGTCTGCCGGTCGACCTGCGGTTCCGGCCGCCGGCGCCAGGCGAGAAGCAGGCGCTGCGCCGCCGGTTCGGCCTTGACGAGCATCGATTCACCGTCCTCGTCATGGGGGGCGCGGCCGGGGTCGGGCATCTCGCGGCCCAGGCGCGTGAGCTGGCCATCGACCCTCATCCGTGGCAGCTCGCGGTCGTCTGCGGCCGCAACGAGAAGCTTCGCCGGCGCCTCCAGGAGCTGCCCGCCGCGACGCCGATGCTGGTGCTCGGCTTCGTCGACTACATGCCCGAGCTGATGCGCGCCTGCGACCTGGTGGTGACGAAGGCGGGTCCAGGCGCCATCGCCGAAGCTCTCGCGACTGGCGTCCCGCTTGTGATCACCGGCTTCCTGCCCGGTCAGGAAACGCCGAATGTCGACTTCGTGGTCGAGTCGCGCATCGGCGCCTTCGCCCCTCGGGAATCGGACCTGCTCGACGAGGTCCGCGTCATGGCCGAGGGCGGCCCCACCTGGCGCGAGATGTCGCGCAACGCGGAAGAGCTGGCGCATCCCTACGCCTCGTCGGACATCGCCCGCGAGTGTCTGATCCTGGCTGCCCACTACAGGGCGTCGTCGCAGGCGAGCCTGTAGGGGCAGAGGCGGCAGCGCCGCCTCTCGGGTCGCGAGTCGAAACGGCCGGACTTTATCCCCTCCGCAACCTCGGATCCGTCCGCCTGCGCCTCGCGCACCAGCGCCGCGACTCTTTCGACTCGCACCGATTCGCCGGACGCAAGGTAGACAACCTCCAGCTCAATCGGATCGAGTTTGAGCGCGCCGGTCGCGCCAAGCGCGTATAGGGCCACCTGCAAATCGCGCCTCTTCCGGGCGATCGGCCGGCCGCTCTTGTAATCGATGATGCGCCAGCCACCTTCGGTGCGGTCGATGCGGTCGATCACGCCGCGCAGCTTCCAGCCGTCAACAGCCAGGTCGAATTCCTGCTCCACGTAAGCCGGGACAGCATCGAAACCGCCCCGCACGCGATAAGCCTCGAGCTCCGCTGCACCGATGCGCTGAAATGCCGGGACGCGCCGCGGGTCCGGGAAGTCTGTGGTCTTCCATACATCGCCGTGGATCGAGCTCAGGGTCGCGCGGCTGATTGCAGCACCATCTCGCCGGAGCTCGCCCGCCCGCCTGAGCACCTCGTGAAGGATCAGGCCGTGGACGGCTTCGGCGCTCTGCGCAACCGGAAGTCGCTGCATGTGCCGATACCAGTACTGGCGCGGACAGTCGAGATACGACGCCATCGCGCTGTAGGAGAGCTGCACCTCACCGACGTGCCCGTTGACCGTGGGCCGCGGAGGGGCCTGTGGCGCCGCCGCAATCTGCTTCTCGAGAATCCCACGCGGTCCGGCGGCGCGGACCTCTGCGAGAAATCGCGACTCCCGCCACCGCCGTCCCCCGTCGTAGTGAGTCGCGTGCGTCAGGTACAGCTGATGCCGCGCGCGTGTCATGGCAACGTAGAGCAGCCGCCGCTCTTCGGAGATCACGTCTTCGCGTCCGCGCACCAACGGCTCGAGCACCGCGGGCGGAAGCTCGAAACGCGGCGAGCGGCCGGATTGCGGCAGCCGGCCTTCGACGAGCGCGGGGACAAACACCACGCCGAACTCGAGGCCCTTGGACTGGTGGATGGTCATGACCTGGACGGCCTCACCTGTCTCGACCGGCGCCGGTTCCTCGTCCTCACCCGAGAGCAGGACGAGCTCGAGGTGTTGCATGTATGCGTCGAGCGAATGATCGGGCGTGGTTTCGCAAAACTCCGCGATCATCTCTGCAAAGCGGCTCGCGTTCGCGGTTGCGCGCGCCGCCTCGCTGGCTTCAAGCCCGGCTCGCAGCCGCTCGAGGTAGCCCGTTTGCTCCATCAGCTCGAAGAACAGGTCGCGCACGTCGAGGTGTGTCGCGGCCGTGGCAAAACGTTCGACCAGCGATGGCACCGCCGCCATGGCGGGCCGCCCGCTGATCCGAGCCAGAGCAACCAGATCGCCGCGAACCCGCACCACGCGAAGGATCGAGATCAGGTCTTTGATCTCCGGCCTGTCATGAAAACCACGCCCACCGATCACGACGTGAGGTAGTCCCGCAGCAGCGAGCGCCGCTGCGACGGGTCGAGCGATGGCGTTGGTGCGGCACAGCACCGCGATCGACGAAAACGAAGTTTTCTCGCCGGCAAGACGAGCGATCTCCTGCGCGATTGCGCTCGCTTCGGACGCTCCGTCAGGGCTCTCCCAGACCTGGACATGGGGGCCGCTCGCGTCGGCCCGTAACAATTTGGGCAGCCGGCCCGGATTGTTCGCGATGAGAGCCGCGGCCGCGGCGACTATGCGCCGTGAGCTTCGCCGATTCCGGCCCAAGGTTATGGTGCGCGCCCGGCGAAAGCTGGCGAGAAATCGCTCGAGGCTTGCCCGCGAGGCACCGCGGAAACGGTAGATCGACTGGTCGTCATCGCCCACAACGAAAGGAGCCCCGGAGCCGGCGACAAGCTCGACCAATCGTTCCTGCGCCAGGTTGAGGTCCTGGTACTCGTCCACGAGCACGTGTGGATAGCGGTCGGTGTAGCGCCGAAGAACGTCAGGTCTCTTCTCGAAGAGGCGGACCGCAAGGAGGAGGAGATCGTCGAAATCCAGTAAGCGCTGCTTGCGACACTCGCCTTCGTACGCGCGGAACAGCTTCAGGCACGCGCGCATGAGCTCGGCCTTCTCGGCGTCGTCGGTGGACGATGCCCAGGCCTGGAGACGTTCGAGCGGGACCAGCTCCTGCTTCATACGCTCGAGCATCTGGAGCGCCGGAGCCACCAGATCGTCCGGCCGATCATCCCCTGTCAGTGCGGCGTCGCCGATTCCCCACATCAGCTCGCGGGCGAGGATCCAGCGGTCGGCGCCGGCGAGGATGCGAAAACCGGCTGGGACGCCGATCGCCCGTCCGTCCTCGCGCAGCCAGCCAAGGGCGATGGAGTGAAACGTGCCGACCGCCGGCGCCGCGCCATCGATGAGCGTCTCGATCCGCTGACGCATCTCGGCGGCCGCGTGCTCGGTGAAGGTCATGACCAGGATCGAGGCCGGCGACACGCCGGACGTGACGAGACGTCGAAATCGCTCGGCGATTACCGCGGTCTTGCCCGTGCCCGCCCCGGCGACCACCCGCACCGGACCCGTTCCGAGGGCGGCGGCTTGGGACTGCTCCCGACCGAGCGTCACGAGCCGAGGCTCATTGTGGCGTCGACCGGCCGATACGCACCCGGAGCACCCGCACCTTGCGGCCCAGGTCCGGACGGCTGAGTCGAGCCAGGATGGTTTCGGCGTCGAGCCTCAGCTGATGGGCCAGCGCGGGGCTCGAGGTGGTGACGAGAAGCGTGCCCGAGCGCAGCTCGACCTCGTCGCACAGCCCCGCGACATCGGGGCCCATCAGGTGACGAAAAGCCGTGGCGACCTGCATACCCATCAGGCGGGCTCCGCCGGGCTGGCGGCGCACGATTTTGGGCAGGATATTGCCCAGCTTATCCACAGGGCTGAATCCTGCCCGCTTCGACGGTCCA